>Ga0209025_1002328_pt1 | contig 20520 bp, 13 predicted proteins | sample AraplaMF_Col_mLB_FD_184256 | JGI IMG/M metagenome (GOLD analysis project Ga0209025, IMG submission 184256) | Arabidopsis root microbial communities from the University of North Carolina, USA - plate scrape MF_Col_mLB (SPAdes) (version 2) | ecosystem: Host-associated > Plants > Roots > Endosphere... | reverse complement strand
CAATGACGACACCGCTGAGCACGCCGAGGCTGATCGCCCCCCACATGCTGATGAACGCGAAGACGAATTCCATGCGGCTGATGCGCCAGGTTTCGCGGAGCCCCTGCAGGTCGATCAGGCTGAGCGCGGCAAAGGCCAGGATCGCTCCCAGAGCCGGGGTCGGCAACAGTCGCAGCGCATTTCCAAGGTAGAGCAGCAGGATGGTCAACGCAGCTGCGGCCACCAGCGCCGAGAGTTGCGAGCGGCCTCCTGCGGACATGTTGATGGCGGTGCGTGAATCGGTGACCGTCACGGGGAAGCCGCTGAACAGGCCGGAGAGGAGATTGGCCGCCCCGATGCCGTCGAGCTCCCGGTTCGCGTTGACGTCGAACCGGTCGCGCGCGCCAAAGCTGCGCGCTGCGACGAGGCCGGAGCTGACGCCCACCAGCCAGATCGCTCCAGCGCCAAGTAGAAGCTCCTTGTACGGCAATTGCGAGACGTCCGGAAAGCTGAGGGTCGGGAGCGTTTCCGGCAGGCTGCCGATGACCTTCACCCCCCTGCCTTCGAGATCGAACAGAGCCGATGCCAACCCGGCGACCGCGACCACGACCAGGGGGCCCGGGATCGGCGAGCGCAGCCGCGCCAGCACTGCGAGAAGCGCGACCATGGCTACAGCAAAGCCAACGGAGAGCCAGTGAATCTGCGCCGCCTTGCGGATGATCTCCAGTATCGGCGGCAGCAGGCCGTCGGATTCGATCCGCACGCCCGTGAAGCGCCCGATCTGCCCGACCAGGATCGAGATCGAAATGCCGCTGATGAAGCCGATCAGGATGGGGCGCGACAGGAATGCCGCAACGACGCCGAGGCTGAGCTTGCTGGCGACAAGGCAGAACAGGCCGACGAGCAGTGCCAGCGCCGCCGCGGCACCGACGCGCCCGGCCGGATCGTGCAGCGGCAGGCTCGCGAGCGCTGCGGCAAGGACGGTCATGGTCGCGGCGTCCGGACCGACGATCAGCTTACGCGACGGGCCGAGCAAGGCGTAGCCGACGAGCGGCAGGATGCTGGCGTAGAGACCGGTTTCAGCCGGCAGCCCAGCAATGGCCGGATAGGCGACGGCGCTGGGGATGGCGACCGCGGCGACGGCGAGGCCGGCGGTGATATCGAACCGCAGCCACCTCCGCTGATAGCCCGCCAACCCGGCCAGGATGGGAATGCCACCAATCACCGGAGCCTCCAATGAAGGAGCGCGATATGTGCGCGCCGCCGGCAGCGATTCCTGTTCACCGTCGCCCGGCGCGCAGGTGCTAGCGGGCGTTCTTCTCGACCGCCGTCATCAAGGTCTCGTTCCGGTGAGACTTGCAGTAGCCTGAGATCTTCTTCACGTTCCGCTCGATATAGCGGAAGTCGACCATGTTGATATCCTTCGACGCGCTGAAGTAACCGCTCATCCAGGCTCCGAGGAGCTCGGCCTGGTCGCGGCTGGCGTCGGTGTACTGCTTGCAGGTGACGACGCTCATGTCGAAGATGACCTGAGCGCTCGCGGGCAGGTTGAGGCCGACAACCAGGGCGGCTGCGGCGAGGGATGTCTTGAGCATGGCCGGTCTCCTCATCGCGCTCAGGGCAGGGACTTCTCGATCGCGGACATCAGCGTCGCGCCCGAATTGAAGTTGCAGTACCGCTCCACCGCGGCGACGTTCTGCGGATGTGCCGTCAGATTGACCTTGTTGAAGCCGCGTTTTTGATTGGCCCAGCCGCTCATCCAAGCGGTCACGACCTTCGCCGTGTGGGGCGGAAGCTTGCGATAATCGCCACAGGTCATTTTCGACATGTCGACCATGACCTGTGCTTCGGCGACGCTCGTTCCACAGCAGAGAACAGCTGCCAGGGCTAGGGAGGCAATTTTCATCTTCATTCTCCTGCGCTGATGACTGTGTGAGTCTGAGAGCTAGGGCTTGTTGCCTGCCGTGCCGGTGCTGCTCGGCTTCAGGTCGTCGGGTGAGATCTTTTCCCAACCCTTGACGGGGTCGAAGCGGGTCATGCGTCCCGCCCTGTATGCGGTGCTCACGCCCAGATCCCTCTGGTAGATCGTGCCGGCATGGCTGGTGATGAAGCTCATCACCCCGGATCGGCCGTATTCGGCTGGATAGGCGAGCAGGGCGAAGCCACCGATCATCTTGCCGCCGACGACATAGTCGATCGCGCCGCCGGGGGCCGCGCTCCCCTGGCGCTTGAGGATCTTGTAGAAGTAGCCGTGGAAGGGCTGAGGCCGCTGGCTCACCCGATAGCCTTCGGTGGCCGCATCTGCCGCTAGCCTGCCGAGCGGGCTTTCCTCCTCGCCAGGGCCAACCTCCCAATACAGACCGTCCTTTGCCTTTTCGCTGCTGACGATCCGTTGCGCATAGGTGCCGGCGCCCTGGCCGCGGTCCTTCGCAGCATAGTCCTGCTGGGCGTCGATGAAGGCGAGGGAGGTCTGGATCGCATCGAGCTCGTTTCGGCCCAGCCGGCGCAGCCTGATCTCGCGGTAGCCTGCCTGCGTATCGAACCTCCACTGGCCGAAGGCGCGTACCAGCGGGATCGCGAACGGGAACTCGTCCTGGCCGATCAGGAGCGTCGCGGAATTGCCCTGCTCCTTGATCGAGTGGCGGTTGTCATAGGCCGAGGCGAAGCGCTGGCGATCTGCGGCATCGAGGACATTGTCGCCGGAGGACACGATCTTCGGGCCGTTGGCTCCGAGAATCGAATAGAGGCGCCGCAGATTGCTGTCGCGTGCGGCGGCGACCAACGCCGAGGCTGCGTCCTCAGGTGTCTTGAAGAGCTCCTGCGCCTCGGCGACTGCGATCGAGACAAGGAGACTCGCCAGCGACGAGCATACGAGGCGCCGGGCGGAGCGGGCTGTAAACCTCAGCATGTCATCGGCCTCCGTCCTTTGGTTTCTGGAATCCGTGCCTGAACTGCCTGCGATCAGTGCGATGTCGCCGCGGTCGGCAGCGGAGCGCCTGACGCCCGCCATGCCTCGAATGTCTGAAACCGCACTCCGATCCGGCCGTAATCGACACGCAGATAGCCGTCTGCCCCACGCCACACTGCTTGCGGCACGACGCCCTGGACCTCCTGGGCGATGACGCCGACATAGGTCCTGTCGGAGCCGTGATAGGCGAAGCGATAGAAGCCGATCCCGTTGGCGAACCGGCCGAGCAACTCGACATCGGTTTTCAGCGCGAGGTCGGACCGGCGGCCTCCACCTGCCCGTCCACCGCCGGCCCGTGCGCCGCCTCCCATGCGCGCTCCGCCGCCCATATGTCCTCCACCCATGCGGGCTCCGCCGCCGCTGAAGCCTCCCCGCCCGCCCGAAGGCCTGGGGCCAGCCATGCTGCGGGCGGCACCGGAATTGGCGTAGCTCGCGCGTCCGCGCTGCGATTGCAGGTTCGCTGCCCGGCCGGACTGCACATTGCCGAAGGCGCCGTCACGGCTGGGCTGGGCCGGACGCGCGGCCGATGGACGCTGCGCGGGCCGCCCCGCCGCGCCGCCAGGGCGCGACTGGCCGGGACCGGCGCGGTCGCCGGCTCGCCGGTCGCCGACATTGGCACCGCCGCCCGGGCGCCCGCCGGCATCGGCCCGTCCACCTGGCCGCTGCTCGGGACGCGGGCGGGACCCGATGTCGCCCGGGCCACGGTCGCCGCCGCCCGGTCGCAAAACCTGGTCGCCGCCGCGGCCACGGAAGTCCATCCGCCCGTCGCTGCCCGCCCGGATATTGTTGTTGCCGAAGCGCTGCTGAACGGCGTTGTTGCGATATTGGACGCCATGGCGGTGCTGCGGGTTATGTTGCCAATGCGTCACCCGGTTGCGGTCGACATTGATGTTGTTGTTGTTCCAATTGATGTTTCCGCCCCAGTAGTTGCCGTTCGAGGCCCAGCGGCCCAAGCCGTACGCGGCGCCAAAGGCAAGTCCGGTCGCGATCACGCCCGTGGCGATGTAGCCGGGAGCGGGGAAGTAGTAGGGTTGGGTATCGACATAGGGCCACGTGCCGTAGACGACGGCCGGATCGTATTGGGGCACATAGATCGCCTCGGGGGCCGTCGGCTCGATCGCGATGATCTGTTTGTTATTCTCCTGGCGGACCACCACCGTCTGCTGCGAGCCGGACGACAACTTCTTGCCCTCATGCGCGCGTGTGCGCAGACGCTGGATTCCGTCCATGAGATCCGCCTGCTGGGCCAGGACGGCGTCGCCGAGCTTCTGGGTCCAGTCGAGATTCTTGCTCAGCCTTTCGAGCACCTCGGGCGTCGCGACGAGCGCCTTGACGCTGGTGTCCCATGGCTGCTGTTCGGCTGCCGCGGCGAGCTGATCCCCCTTGAGCTGCTTGTTGGCGGCGACCCAGCGCTCGGCCTGGACTACTTCGAGCGGATAGGTCGAGGCCATCAGGATCTGGGCCACCAGCACGTCGGGATAAAGCGCTATCGGGGCGACGAGCGCGTCGAGCTGCGCCTGGCTCAGCAGCTGCTCGCTGGGCATGGCGGTTGCCGTGGCTGCAGTCGCGGGAGAGGACTGAGGCGCTTGTGCCTGGGCGAGCGCACGGGGGCTCAATCCGGTCGCGACGAGACAAGCCAGAGCTATGCGAAGGTACATCGCGTCTCTCCGTCAGGATGCAGGCAAAGCGCTAGGAATGAGCGCGAGGTGGCAAGAAATTGCCTATAATTCAGTAGTATTTGGAATAGATCTTGTTCACCTTACCGCTTCGGCGCGCCCGCGCTCGCGTTGACCCCTCGCTCGGCTTCCTGGAGGCGGCGGAATGCTTCAATATTGTCTTTACCGGCGGCCATCGCGTCGGTCATCTTGTTGCTATGCATCATTGCATAGTTTTCCCATAGATTATCCATGGCGCACCCGGCTATTCTATTGCAGGCCGCAGCGGGTTGGAGACCAATCAAGCCAGCGGTGACGTTCAAGCCAAGGAATAAGGCTGATCCGATAGCGATGCTTTTGATCATGACCTAGACTCCCTGGAACAAGGCCGTCTCGATAGGGTAAACCGCGATCGTGTCCGGAGGGCCCGTTGGGGCTCAACCGCCGGAGACATTCCTGCCGAGGTTGGAAGCCAATACTAACCGATCCTGCGCGGCGAGAACCTGTACCTAAGGACAATACGCCAGAGACGGTTCTTATGTTGAGTTTTCCTGAGAATTAACTGCGCGCAGCGGCCCCGGGTGTTGGGGCAGCTCCTCGACGCAATGCGGTTGTGACTCGGAATCTCGCCGGTCAAGGAAAGGGCTTGAAATGGCCTCCACCCTCCAGGAAGCGCGCTCGATCGATCACTTCTTCTCGGCCCCTTCGGGGCGTACCGACCGCTGGCGCGATCTGCATGCGATCGCGCGGTCGTGGGCGAAGGGCGCCCAGCCGAAGCAGGCCGTGGCAGCGGCGCTGGACGAGCTCGGCGCGATCGAGGAGTTCCACGCATTCCCTGGCGGCGAGTTGATCGGCGCGTTGCGCGAGCGCCTGAAGAACGAGGACGCAAACGGCTTCCTCGCTCTCGCCAAGCGGATATCGCTGGCGATCATCACCGGCAACTACAAGCACGACTCCAAGGAATGGCAGGCGATCGATCTGTCTCTCGCCGAGCCGACCGATGTGTTGCCGGCGGGCCTCGGAGAAGGTGGCTCCCACCGCCCTTACTTCGAGATGCTGACCGTCACACCCGCCCCGGTCGGGCGCTGGCCGAGCATGGCCGCGGAATTTCGCCGGCTGCGGCGCGCCGAGGATGCGTTCGTCTACGAGACGATCCTGGTCGGCAGCCTCGAGGACGCGATCTGCGCGGCCGTGCTGAATCCGGACATTGCCGCTGTCGCGATCTACGAAGGTTTCGCCTTGCGCTCGGCCCATGATGCGCCGGTGCTGCGCAACGTGCTCGCGGCGCAGCAACCGCTGCTCGACAAGGTCGACGAAGCCGATCTGGCCTTGCGACTGGCTTCAGGCCTGAAGGCGATCCGGCCGGAACTCGACATCTACCTGCTCTCGGATCGGCGCGTCGAGAAGCTCGCCGGTGATCCGCGAGCGGCGATGATCCGTCGCGTGATGTACCAGATCGAGGAGCCGCTCGAGCTGCATCTATCGGTGCTGGAAGGCATCAAGGCCCGCTTCGAGACGCCCTTCTTCGACAATCTGAAGCTCTATGCACAGAGGCCGATCGGCACCTTCCACGCGCTGCCGATCGCGCGCGGCAAGTCGGTGTTCCGCTCGCCCTGGATCCGCGACATGGGGCAGTTCTACGGCATCAACCTCTTCCTGGCCGAGAGCAGCGCCACCACCGGCGGCCTCGACAGCCTGCTGGAGCCGACCGGCAACATCAAACGGGCGCAGGATATGGCAGCGCGCGCCTTTGGCGCCGAGCAGGTGTTCTTCGTCACCAACGGCACCAGCACCTCGAACAAGATGGTGCTGCAGGCGCTGATCGGGCCCGGCGACATCGTGATCCTCGACCGCAACTGCCACAAATCGCACCATTACGGGCTGGTGCTGAGCGGTGCCCAGCCCTTCTACGTCGAGGCGTTCCCGATGGTGGAGTTCTCGATGTACGGCGCCGTGCCGCTGCGCACGATCAAGAAGGCGCTGCTCGACCTCGAGGCCGAAGGCCGGCTCGACCGCGTCAAGATGGTCGACCTGACCAACTGCACTTTCGATGGCCACATCTACAACACCCGGTGCGTGATGGAGGAATGCCTCGCCATCAAGCCCGACCTGATCTTCCTGTGGGACGAGGCCTGGTTCGGCTTCGCACGCTGGTCGCCCTTCCTGCGGCCACGGACCGCGATGGGCGCGGCCGCCGATATCGAGGCCTGGATCCGCGATCCCGCTTCGGTCGTCCAATACGAGCGGCAGCGCAAGGAGCTCGGCGGCAAGCCGTCGGTCGACAAGTTGCTGGACACCCGCCTCGTGCCCGATCCGCGCGCGGTGCGCCTGCGCGTCTATCAGACCAATTCGACCCATAAGTCGATGTCGGCGATCCGGCAGGGCTCGATGGTCCTGGTCAAGGATGTCGATTTTCACAAGGTCGAGGCGCAGTTCCACGAGGCGGTGTTCACTCATGCCTCGACGAGCCCGAACCAGCAGCTCATCGCCAGCCTCGATGTCGCCCGCCGCCAGATGGAGCTCGAGGGCTACGGCCTGGTCATGAACGCGATCGAGGTGTCGCTCGACATCCGGCGCGAGGTTGCCACCCACCCGCTCATCTCGAAATATTTCCGGATCGTCGGCGCCGACGGGATGGTGCCGAAGGAGTACCGCAGCAGCGGCTTCGTCGATTTCCTCGCGCCCGACACGCGTTGGGACGATCAGTTGCGCAGCATGCGGGAGGACGAGTTCTGCCTCGACCCGACCCGCATGACCCTGGTCTGCGGCACCGCGGGCTTCGACGGGACGAGCTTCAAGGGGCTGCTCGCCGCCCAGTACAACATCCAGGTCAACAAGACCTCGCGAAACTCGGTCCTGCTGCAGTCGAACATCAACAACACGCGCAGCGACGTCGCCCTGCTGATCAGCGTCCTGCTCAAGATCAGCAACGAGCTCGAGGCGAGGCTGCAGCGCGGCGGGGAGGCCGAGCAGAAGGCGTTCGCGGCCCGCGTGCACGCCCTGATGAACGACGTGCCGGATTTACCGAACTTCAGCCACTTCCACGATGCCTTCCGTGCCGATGCCGGCGAGACGACGCCTGAAGGCGATATCCGAAGCGCCTTCTTCGCCGCCTATGCCGAGGAGCAGTGCGAATATCTGCGCATCGACAGCCCGGACTGCGACCGCCGGATCGACAAGGGGCCGGCGCTGATCTCTGCGAACTTCGTGATCCCCTATCCGCCCGGCTTCCCCATCCTGGTGCCGGGGCAGGTGGTGACGCACGAAACGATCACCTTCATGCGCAAGCTCGATGTGAAGGAGATCCACGGCTACGAGAAGGCAAAAGGTCTCAAGTTGCTGAAGCCGGATGTGCTGCTCAGCAAGAAAAGCCGCGTTACCGGCAACGGCCGAAAGAAATCGCAGGCGGCATAGTCAGCGCGTAGGCCCTGAACACTAAAGCGAGGGATCGTCATGTTCGACTGGTTCGTCAGCACGCTGCGCAGCTACCCTGAGATTGCGCTCTTTTTGTCACTCGCCATCGGCTATTACGTCGGCGGCTTCGCCTATAAGGGCTTCAGCCTCGGCGCCGTGACATCGACGCTCATCGCCGCGGTGATCATCGGTCAGCTCGGCATCACGATCTCCGGGAACGTCAAGTCGACCTTCTTCCTGATGTTCCTGTTCGCGGTCGGCTATGGCGTCGGGCCGCAATTCGTCCGCGGCATCGCCAAGGACGGCGCCCCCCAGGCGGTGTTCGCGGTCCTCGTGACTGTGTTCTGCCTTGCGATTCCCGTCATCATCGCAAAATTCGCGGGCTATCATCCAGGCTATGCCGCCGGCCTCTATGCCGGCACGCAGACGATCTCTGCCTCGATGGGTCTGGCGACCTACGCGATCAACCGCCTGGGGCTCTCTCCCGAACAGACCAAGGAATATCTCGACACCATGCCGGTCGCCTATGCGGTGACCTACATCTTCGGCACCGTCGGCTCTGCCATGGTGCTGGCACTGCTGGGACCGAAGCTCCTTGGCATCGATCTCGTCCAGGCCTGCAAGGACTATGAGGCGAGGCTCGGCGGCGGCAAGGAGATCGGTGGGCCGGGCTCCGCCTGGCGCCGCTTCGAGCTGCGCGCCTTCCGCTTGCGGGAGGGCGCCAAGGTCGCCGGTATGCGCGCCGCAGAAGCCGAGGCGCTGGTGCCCGACGCACGCGTCTTCGTCGAACGCATTCGCCGCAACGGTGCCATCGAAGACGCCACCGCCGACACGATCCTGCAGGAAGGCGACGTCATCGCACTGGCCGGGCCGCGCGAGACCCTCGTCAACCTGATCGGCCATAACGCCGACGAGGTCGAGGATCCCGAGCTGCTCGATCTGAAGGCCGAGGGCATCGACATCTACGTCACCAGCAAGGATGTCGATGGCAAGACGCTGACCGAGCTGTCGCATTTGCCGACGGCGCGTGGTGTCTTCCTCCGCAAGATCGTCCGTGGCGCGACCGCGGTCAGCATCCCGATCCTGCCGGAGACGGTAATTCACCGCGGCGACATCCTCACTGTCGTCGGTCGCACCCAGGACATCGCCGCGGTCTCCAAGGCTCTTGGGCATGCCGATCGCCCGAGCGATGTGGCGGATGTGGCCTTCATCGGCGGTGCCATCGTGCTCGGCGCCCTGATCGGCGCGATTGTCTTCAAGGTCTCAGGCGTTCCGCTGACGCTGTCGACGGCCGGGGGCGCGCTGATCTCCGGCCTGGTCTTCGGCTGGCTGCGTTCGGTGCGCCCATTCTTCGGCCGCATCCCGAGCTCGACCGTCTGGTTCATGAATTCGGTCGGCCTCAACATGTTCATCGCGGTCGTCGGCATCTCGGCCGGGCCCGGCTTCGTCAAAGGCCTGCAGACCCAGGGCGTCGGTCTCTTCCTCTGGGGGGCGCTCGCCACGGCGATCCCGCTGATCCTTGCGATGTTCGCCGGCAAATTCATCTTCCGCTTCGACCCGGCGATCCTGCTCGGTGCCTGTGCCGGCGCTCGCACGACGACGGCCGCACTCGGCATGATCTGCGAGACCGCCAAGAGCCAGGTTCCGGCTCTCGGCTACACCGTGACCTATGCCGTCGGAAACACGCTGCTCACGATCTGGGGCATGGTGATCATCATGCTCATGACCTAGTCGACCACGTCATAACTCTTTGAAACGACAAACATTTCGGAGACATGTCATGGACCCCGTCACTCTGCGCAGCTTCGAGAAGCTCAGCCCCTTCGAGATCAAGGACGAGCTGATCCGCCTCGCCAAGCTGACCGCCCAGAACTCCTCGATCGCGATGCTCAATGCCGGGCGCGGGAACCCGAACTGGGTCTCGACGGCACCGCGCGAGGTGTTCTTCCTGCTCGGCCAGTTCGCACTCACCGAGAGCCGGCGGACGATGAGCAAGGCGGCCGGCATCGGCGGCATGCCGAAGGCCGACGGTATTGCAATGCGCCTGGATGACTGGCTGGCCGCGCACAAGGATGTTCCCGGCGCCGCGCTCCTCGGCAACATGGTGGCCTTCGCGGTCAAGAAGTTCGACTTCAAGCCCGATGCCTTCGTGCATGAACTGGTCGACTCGATCATCGGCGACAACTACCCGGTGCCAGACCGGATGCTCGTCCACAACGAGCGCGTCGTGCACGAATACCTGATGTGGGCGATGTGCGGCGAGCCGCGCCCCTCCGGCCAGTTCGATCTCTACGCCGTCGAGGGCGGCACGGCGGCGATGTGCTACCTCTTCAAGTCGCTGAAGGCCAATCGCCTGCTCAACGCCGGCGACACCATCGCGCTGGCGACGCCGATCTTCACCCCCTATCTCGAAATGCCGCATCTCGAGGATTACGGCCTCGACGTGATCTCGATCGCGGCACCACAGGAAAACCGCTTCCAGTTCACCGACGAGGAGCTGAAGAAGCTCGAGGACCCGAAGGTGAAAGCCTTCTTCGTGGTGAACCCGGGCAATCCCTATGCGGTCGCGCTCAGCGAACAGACCATCGCCAAGATCGTCAAACTGGTCGAGACCAAGCGTCCCGATCTCCTGATCCTGACCGACGACGTCTACGGAACGTTCGTCCCGGGCTTCCGCAGCCTGCTCGGCGCCCTGCCGCGGAACACCATCGGTGTCTATTCATATTCGAAGTATTTCGGCTGCACCGGCTGGCGGCTCGGCGTCATCGCGATCCATCGCGAGAACATCTTCGACAAAGTCATTGCCAACCACCCGGAGAAGACACTGGCAATACTCGACAAGCGCTATGGGCCACTGACGCTCAAGCCGCGCGAGATGAAGCTGATCGACCGTATTGTGGCCGACAGCCGCGACATCGCGCTCAATCACACTGCCGGCCTCTCTTTGCCGCAGCAGGTGATGATGACGTTGTTCTCGCTGTCCGAACTGATGGACGAGGCCAAGCTGTACCAGAAGACCTGCATGGAGATCGTCAACAACCGGGCCCAGAAAATGATCGAGGGGCTTGGCATAGAGGTGCCGGAGAACGCCCTGCACGACCGCTACTACGGTCTCGTCGACTTCGAGTTCTGGGCCAACAAATATGTCGGCCCCGAGGTCGTCGCTTATATGAAAAAGAACATCCACCCGCTCGACATCGTCTTCCGCCTTGCGGAAGACCACGGCATCGTCTTGCTCAACGGTGGCGGTTTCCATGCGCCGGACTGGTCGGTCCGCGTCTCGTTCGCCAATCTCGATGACGAGGTCTATGGCCAGATTGGCCGGGCGACGCGCGCAGTTGCACGCGGCTATCGCCAGGCTTTCGAGGCCTACAAGCAGGCCCTGTCGGAGAAGGCCAAGGCCTGAGCCTGCAAAGCCGTCGAAGGCGCGTGGACCGGGGCGGATCAGCGGCGGAGCCGCCCCGGCAACGATAGAGGCAGGACCGGTTCCGGTCCGGGGTTCGCCCGCTTCATTGCGAGGGGCCAATGAGCTACGTCGCCTACGCGCTCCGTGAAAGCCCCGATCTCGCAATCTTCCTGACCGTGGCTCTCGGTTTTCTGATCGGGCGGTTGAAATTTGGCAGCTTCAGCCTCGGCATCGTCGTCGGCTGTCTGCTCGCCGGCGTCCTGATCGGGCAGCTCGACATCAAGGTTTCACCGCTGGTCAAGGCGGTCTTCTTCGATCTCTTCCTGTTCACCACCGGGTACAAGGTCGGCCCGCAATTCTTCCGCGCCCTGAAGCGGGACGCACTGCCACAGGTGGCGCTCACCGTGGTTCTCTGCGTCACCTGCCTGTTGACGGCGCTGATGTTCGCAAAGCTGCTGAGCTACGACATCGGCACCGCCGCCGGCCTGCTCGCTGGAGCCTTCTCTGAATCGACGGTGATTGGCACGGCCGGCGAAGCGATCCAGCGCCTTCCCTTGCCGGAGGCGGAGCGCACAGTGCTCATCAACAACATCCCGGTGGCCTATGCCGTCACCTATCTCGTCGGCACGGCTTCGCTTGTCTGGTTCCTTCCCAAAATCGGTCCCAAGCTGATGGGCGTCGATTTGAAGACGGTCGCCGCCATGCGCGCGCAGTCGACAACGGCCGCGGCCGAAACCGAAGGGGTGGTCTCAGCCGCAAGGGTTTTCGACGTCCGGGCCTATCGCGTTGCCAACAGCCAGCTCCTCGGGCGAACGGTCGCCGAGCTGGAGGCAATGCCCAAGGCAGGGCGCGCCTACCTCCTGCGCATTCGTCGCGGAGAGGCGCTGCTGGAGCCGTCCGCCGACCTCGTTCTTCGCCAGGACGACATCATCGCGGTGATGGCACGGCAGGAAATCCACACAGAGCGTGGCGACGCGATTGGCATGGAGGTCAGCGACCCGGCTCTCCTCGATATCCCGATCGAGTCGCTCGACGTGGTCCTGAGCAATCGCGCGCTCGATGGGCGACCGCTGGCCGAGCTGGCGAAAGGGCAATTCGCCCGTGGCGTCTTTCTGTCGCGATTGACGCGTTCAGGCGTCGACATGCCGATCGGCGCCGGGAGCAGGGTCGATCGCGGCGACGTGCTGTCCATCGTCGGTCCGCTGCCCAGCGTCGAGCGGGCTGCAGCCGAACTGGGTTATCCGGACCGGCGCACCTCGGCGACCGACATGGTCTTCGTCGGCTTCGGCATCTTTCTCGGCGGGCTCGTCGGCCTGCTGACGGTCGTCGTCGGTAGCGTGCCGCTGACGCTGACCACCAGCGGCGGCGCCCTGATCATGGGTCTCGTCTTCGGGTGGCTGAGGTCGGCCTATCCGTTTTTTGGCCGCATCCCCGAGCCGGCGATCTGGATCTTCGATACGCTCGGACTATGCATGTTCATCGGCATCGTCGGCCTGAGCGCCGGTCCGAGCTTCGTATCGGGGCTGAGCACGACCGGGCTCAGCCTCGTCGTGGTCGGCCTGGTGTCCGCGCTGCTGCCGCACACGATCGGCATCCTGTTCGGCCGCTACGTCCTGAAGATGGACCCGCTTATCGTCTTGGGCGCTTGCGCCGGAGCTGGTACGATCACTGCCGCGCTGCGAGCCGTTCAGGACGAGGCGCAGAGCAGTGTTCCAGCGCTCGGCTACACGGTTCCCTATGCGATCGGCAATATCCTGCTGACGGCCTGGGGGCCGGTTCTCGTTGCGCTGATGTCGATCTGACCGAAGTGATCACGGATCTGCGAGCGGAGCGCCCTCGCTCGATTCTTTGATATCGATCAATGCCCGAATGTTGACGGCTGTTCATACTCGTCCGGTGCCGACTGGCCGACACGCCCGTCCGAGACGGACTAATCCTATTACTCATCCCAATTAGCTAAAATACTTATTTGTTTGATTGAGATATTCGAGTTGTCCAAATTTTGCGCCAGAAATACTATTTCCCTCGCATGAGGGTGCGACGTCATGAGGAGTTCCAGAGCGCACCGCGACGACCATGACGGCGTAGACGCCGACGCGGTTCGAAGACAGGTCGACCGGATTCTGAAGAGCGCAGATTTCGCGGCGACAGGGCGGCTGCGGAATTTCCTGAGCTTTGTCGTCGAAGAAGCGCTGGCGGGGCGAGGCAATCGCCTCAAGGCGTATGTGATCGCCAAGGAGGTGTTCGGTCGCGGCGATAATTTTGACACGATGAACGATCCGGTGGTGCGCATCGAAGCGGGGCGCCTTCGGCGCGCGTTGGAGCGGTATTACCTGCTGTCCGGCCGCGAAGATCCGATCCGGATCGATATCCCCAAGGGGACGTATATTCCCACGCTGCAATGGACCGGTCGCGAGGCCCCTGTGGAGGTCGATGCCGGTTCTGAGGGCATGCCGGCTCCGCTGACGCAGACGCTCTGGGCACGACGCCGGCGCCTCGGTCAATTTGCGGGCGTCCTGTCGATTGCGTTGCTGCTCATCCTGGCCGTGCTTGGAGGTCGGACCGGCTTGCCGAAAAAGCTTGGTAGTCCAGAGATCACGATCGAGGTCCTCCCGTTCGCGAACCTGTCCGGGGCACCGGGAGCGCTCTACGCATCCGGTATCTCCGACGAATTGCTCACCCAGCTGGCACGGTTCAGGGATCTGAAGGTGGTCGGCGGCCTTCCGAACGCTCCGGGCCAGGGGGCGAATGCTACCGATCTGTTTGCGGGCCCCCGGTATCTGCTCGCTGGCGGGGTTCGTGTCGCAAGCGAGCAGCTGCGTGTGTCGGCCAGGCTCATCGACCGGCAGAGCTGGAGGATCGTCTGGAGCCAGATCTATGACCGGACCCTGAGGGGAGCAGGAAGCTTCGAGATCGAGGCTGACATTGCAGCGAAGGTGGCGGCAGCGGTCGCGCAGCCTTATGGCGCGATCTTCGCGCCCGCTTCGCAGAACTCTTTGACGCAGACCGCGGGGAATGCGGAGGCCTATCTGTGTGTCCTGCGCTTCTACCACTATCGCAAGGTGCTCGACCGCGAGGAGCACTCCGCAACGCGCGATTGTCTGGAAAGGACGGTCGCCGACTACCCCGCCTATTCGACTGGCTGGGCCATGCTGGCGTATCTGTACCTGGACGAGGATCGTTTCGACCTCAATAGACGCGGGCCGTCGCCGGCTGGAACGGATCGTGCCCGCCAGGCCGCGAAGCGCGCGGTCGAGCTCGATGGCACCAACGCCCGAGCGCTCCAGGCGCTCATGACAGTGCTGTTCTTCAGCCGGCTGCCGGACGCTGCTCTTGAAATCGGCGCGAAAGCGCTGGCCCTCAACCCAAACGATACCGAGATATTGGCCGAGTTCGGCAGTCGGATTGCTCAGGTCGGCGAGTGGAAACGTGGCGCCGCGATGATGGAAGACGCCTTGGCCAGGAATCCGAGCCAGGCAAACTATTATATGGGGCTTGTCGCCCTTGCATACTATATGTTGGAAAATGATCAGCTTGCCGTCGACTGGATCAAGCGAGCAGATTTACCGAAATTTTCATTCTACCATCTTGTTGCCGCCCTCATCTTCACTCGGGCCGGATTGGAGAAAGAACGCGCTGAAAGCGTCGATCAGTTCCTGAGGATGCGGCCACACTTCTTCGACAATTTCGCGGCCGAGCTGGCGATGCGAAATTTTACCGCCAGTGATCGAGAGAAACTAACCGAAGCGGCGCGGCGAGCAGGGTTCCCGGTCGGGAAAAGCAACTGAACGCGTACGCCCGACAAGTTGGATTGCCAGGTTCGGCGGAAGGTCGAGCGTGCAACGTTCGCGACCCCGGCGGCTAGCGGCCTCAGCGGCGCCCAGCGCGATTGACCGGGCCGCCGCGGTTCATCGGGGTTCCCGGCCGCACGCCGACGCCCGGCGCGCCAATGCCCGGCGTGGCCACGGCGCGCGCGACCGGCCGGGGGCGCAAGACAACGCCGGGAGCTGCAACACAGCCGACCGGATAGTTGACGTACTGACAGTAGACCACGGCGCGAACCTCTCCAGCGCCTCCCATGACCCAACCAATCAGTGTCACCAACAGAGTGATCGAAAGCTTCATGCGCACCTCCCTCGACCGGAGTGTTGCGAGCTTCAGGCATTGAGCCGGAATTGCCTGCCGCACCGCTTCAATTTGGCTGACAGGTCAAGGAATTTGGCGCCGTAAGCTTTTTGCGGAAAATCGGTTTGTCGAGGCGGGCACCTAACGCTTTCCTGCCTATCCTAGGCCGTTGGAACTCTGCACCACAGCATCATGCGTGACGCATACCGTGGTTAGACGTGCGAAGAGCCTCACCGGGATGCAATCCCGAAGCACATGACCTCTGCGGGCCGAGGCATCCTCGCGCCAAGCAATGGCTTTCCGGCCCGCTCGCCGGAGTGGCCTATAGACCCTTGTCCGAAGTCAATTTCTATTGACCTTTGGGACAAGATGTTTCCCGCAGTAGTTCCAATGCCGCTTCTGCCAAGAGAAAGCGCGCCGCAGCCGGTGGGCAAGAGCTCAACCCCTGCGATTCAGGTGTCGTTCTGCCCTGGTCATGGTTCGTATCCAGGGTGAAGGCATACCTCTCGAAACGGACGTGCTGAATGTCCGAAATCGGCCAGGTGCGGCCATAGCCGAGTTGCGAACCTGTCTCTTTCCGAAGCTAACCCGTCTCTGGCCTGCGGGGGCTGGAATAGTCCGAAAATCCGAAATGGCGCGTCAGAGACAGGCGCCCGGCTGGGCGACAGGCGCGTGACTGCCCGCTGATCATTGCGCTCTACCGGTCGAGCGATTCGCAAGCGACGCCGAAAGCGCGGCTTTTCCGCGCCATTGGAAAATCGCCGGTTATCCGGGAGAAGGCTGGTGCTGCGAGAGAGGATTGAACTCTCGACCTCTCCATTACCAATGGAGTGCTCTACCACTGAGCTACCGCAGCAGGACCGGGCATGTGCTGGCGTTTCGGGTCGATCGAGGACCCGGAAGGCGCCGCGCCGTTCCGAAGCGGCGTCCTGATGCCACAAGCCCCGCGCCGACGCAACCTGTTACGCACATATCCCTGCACATGAAAATGAAGGGCGCCTGAGCACTCCCTTCACACGGGAGGGGGCACAGGTTCGATCTCCGTGCGACTTCAGTCCGGCAGCAGCAGGCGCTGGTCGATGCGAAAAAGCCTGCCGTCGCCGAGCAGATGGGCGCAAAAGCCGAGGCCGAACAGCGGCCGGAAGACGGCATCGCGGACATTGAGCCCGCCGGCATAGGCACCCATCGCCGGCATGACGCAACGTGTCGGCGAGAGCGCGAAGCAGCGCCGGCGCAACGCCCGGCCGCGCATGCGGACCTTGGCGGCGGGATGCAGATGGCCGGCGATCTCCGGCAGCGCCCCGGCCGGGCTCGGCTCGTGCCGCAGCCTGACGCCGCGAAGGTTGAGCTCGTCGAGTACGGTGCCGCCCATCGCGGCCGAGATCGCAGGGTCGTGGTTGCCGCTGATCCAGAGCCAGTCGCGGCCGGCCTGGAAGGCCCGCAGTGTTGCAAGGCAGCTCTCGTCGATCCGCGCCTCGGCGCCGCGATCATGGAAGGAATCGCCGAGCGCGATCACGCGCGCCGGCTGGTAGCGCAGGATGGCTGCGCCGAGCAGCCGCAGCGTCGCAGCGGAATCATAGGGCGGCAGCAGCACGCCGCGGGCCGCATAGGCCGAGCCCTTCTCCAGATGCAGGTCGGCGACGACGAGGGTGCGCTCGTCCGGCAGATAGAGCGCGCCGGAGAGATCGGGCACGAGCGCCAGGCGGCCGAGCATGAAGGCTTCGGCAGTCACGTCACTCGTGTTCTTTGCCGCCAGGTTCACGCCATCGCCTCTTCGAGCATCTGGGCTTCCGCTTCGGCCAGGATCTCGTCGGCCGCTTCGCCATGGACCGCCTCGCGCCCGATCTCCAGCATGACCGAGACCGAGAGCGGCGAGACGTGATCGAGCGGCTGATGCGCGATTCGCCCGCTGATCCGTGTCAGCATCTGACCCAGCCGGCCGATGTCGAGCAAGCCGGTCGCGGCATCGGCGCGTGCGGCGCGGAGCAGTACATGGTCGGGCTGGTGCCGGCGCAAGACGTCGTAGACCAGGTCGGTCGAGATCGTCACCTGCCGCCCGCTCTTCTCCTGGCCGGGGAAACGGCGCTCGATCAGGCCGCCGATCACGGCGCAGGAGCGGAAGGTGCGCTTCATCAGCGCCGATTCGGCCAGCCATTCTTCGAGATCGTCGCCAAGCATGTCCTGGGCGAAGAGCTCGTCCAGCGAGAGCGCGCCGCGCGCGATCGCCGCCGCCATGTCGCCGAGCGTCCAGACGCCGAGCCCATAATCGTTGCAGACGAAGCCGAGCGGCTTCAATCGCGCCCGTTCCAGCCGGCGCGTCAGCAGCATGCCGAGCGTCTGGTGGGCGAGGCGGCCTTCGAACGGATAGGCGACGAGAAAGAAGCGTCCCGCCCGCGGAAAGGTCTCGACCAGCAATTCGCCCGGCTTGGGCAGGCGCGATTTCAGGCGCTGCGCATGCAGCCAGGACGAGACCTCGTCCGGCAGCTTCGTCCATTCCTTCGGCGACGCCAGGATGGCGCGCACCCGCGCCGCGAGGAAGGTCGAGAGCGGGAACTTGCCGCCATTATAGGACGGGATCTTCGGGTCGGTGCCGGCAGCGGTGCGCGAGCAGACCACCTCGTTCTCGACGATGCCCTCGAAACGCAGCACCTCGCCGGCGAAGATGAAAGTGTCGCCCGGCGTCATCGTCTCGGCAAAATATTCCTCCAGTTCGCCGAGCATGCGCCCGCCGCGGCTGAGCATGGGTTGGCTGCCGGGCCGCGCCGGCCTGGCCCGGCCGAGCCTGACCTTGAGCATGGTCGATTCGACGATGGTTCCGACATTCATCCGGTATTGCTGGATGACGCGGGCATTGCTGGCGCGATAGAGGCCGTCCTTGCTCTGTCGGAGCTTGGCGAAGCGCTCATAGCTTTTCAGCGCATAGCCGCCGGTGGCGACGAAATCGACGACAGCGTCGAAATCGGCACGGGCGAGATCGGCATAGGGCGAGGCCGTCAGGACCTCCTCATAGAGCGCGTTCGGCTCGAAACCGTCCGAGCAGGCGACGCCCAGCACATGCTGGGCGAGCACGTCGAGTGCCCCGATCCGCGGCGGCGGCGTATCCTGCGCCGCCTCCGCCACCGCATCGAGCGCGGCGCGGCATTCCAGCAGCTCGAAGCGGTTCGAGGGGACCAGCAGCGCTTGCGAGGGCTCGTCCATGCGGTGGTTGGAGCGGCCGATGCGCTGCATCAGGCGGCTCGCGCCCTTGGGCGCGCCGACATTGACGACGAGGTCGACATCGCCCCAATCGATGCCGAGATCGAGCGTCGCAGTGCAGACCACGGCTTTCAGCTTGCCCGCCGCCATCGCCGCCTCGACCTTGCGGCGCTGGCCGACATCGAGCGAGCCGTGATGCAATGCAATCGGCAGCGTCTCGTCGTTCACGTTCCACAGCGCCTGGAACATGAACTCGGCCTGCATGCGGGTATTGACGAAGACGAGCGTCAGCTTGTGGGCCTGGATCGCGGCGTAGATGTCGTCGACGGCATGGGCGGTGATATGCCCCGCCAGCGGCAGCCGCCGGCTCGTATGCATGATGCCGATCTGCGCCTGCGCGCCGCCCTTGACGGTGACGAGGCCGGACGGCGTCTCGGCGCCGCCGAGATAGGCCTGCAGGTCGGCCGGCTCGCGCACCGTCGCCGACAGACCGACCGCGCTCATCTCAGGTGCCAGTGCGCGCAGCCGGGCGAGATCGAGCGAGAGCAGGTCGCCGCGCTTGGAGGTGACGAGCGCGTGCAATTCGTCGAGCACGACACGGCGCAGGTTCGCAAAGAACGGTTTGGCATCGCGATGCGAGACCAGCAGGGCAAGCTGCTCCGGGGTTGTCAGCAGGATGTCGGGTGGACGTTCGATCTGGCGGGCGCGCTTGGCCGGCGAGGTGTCGCCGGTGCGGGTCTCGACTTTGACGTCGAGCCCCATTTCCCGGATCGGCGTCTCGAGATTGCGGGCGATGTCGACCGCGAGCGCCTTCAGCGGCGAGACATAGAGCGTGTGCAGGCCGTCGCGCTTGAGGCCGCGCTGGGTCAATTCGACCAGTGAGGGCAGGAAGCCGGCGAGCGTCTTGCCGGCGCCGGTCGGCGCGACCAAGAGGGTCGAGCGCCCGGCCCGGGCCTCCTCAAGCAGCGCGAGCTGATGCGCCCTGACGCTCCAGCCGCGGCTGGCGAACCAGGCGGAGAAGGCCGGCGGGAGAGGCGAGGGCGCATCCATCGAGCGACAGAGATAGGCTCTGTCGAACGAAATGGGAACAGATGTCGTTCTCGCCCTGGAAACAGGGGCGCGGGGAACCCTCTCCTGTAAGGAGAGGGCAGGGTGAGGTGTAAGCGGCTGGACCAGTTCCGTGAGCGCTGACCGCGCAGTCAGGTTCAGGCCAACATTTCCGCTCCGAGCACCTCACCCCTGCCCCTCTCCTTCCAGGAGAGGGGTTCTGCGTGGCGGTTCGCGCGCTCAACGCTCCGCCACTACGATCAGCCCCGGAACCGGCTGACCACGATCGATCCGCGTGCTCTGCGGTTCGACGAGCACTGGCTTCAGCCCGGCTTCGGCGAGCGTCTCCCTGAGCCAGCTCTCGGCATGGGCGAAGCGCCGGTCATGGCCGACCGCGACGCCCTCGCCCTCATGGCTCTGGACGGTGAATGCGAGCAGCCCGCCCGCCTTGAGCACGCGCGCACTCTGATGGAAGCACGGCGCGAGGTCGCCGAGATAGACGAAGACGTCGGCGGCGATGACCAGATCGGCCGAGGCGTCGGGCCGGCTCGCCAGGAAAGCGATCAGGCCGGCAGTGGCGAGCTTGTCGTAGAGCGGGCCGCCGCCCTCGCGCGTCTTGGCCTGCGCCTTGGCGATCATGCGCGGCGAGAGATCGCAGCCGGCCAGGAACTCCACCTCGGCGCGGATCGCCTCGCCCATCAGACCGGTGCCGCAGCCGAGATCGAGGACCG
>Ga0209025_1002327_pt1 | contig 20527 bp, 20 predicted proteins | sample AraplaMF_Col_mLB_FD_184256 | JGI IMG/M metagenome (GOLD analysis project Ga0209025, IMG submission 184256) | Arabidopsis root microbial communities from the University of North Carolina, USA - plate scrape MF_Col_mLB (SPAdes) (version 2) | ecosystem: Host-associated > Plants > Roots > Endosphere... | reverse complement strand
GGTGGCGATCGGCGTCGCGCCGGGCCTGCTTGCGGATCACCCCGCGCTGCCATCGGCCGAGCACCATCGCGAGCACGCCTCGCGCGCGCTGTGGCTGCTGGGCCTGATGGCGTTCCTGGGGCTGGTGGGCGAAGGGGCGATGTACGACTGGACCACGGTCTACATGCGCGAAGTCACGCAGGCACCGCTCGACTGGGTCAGTTTCGGCTATGCGGCATTCTCGGGCGGCATGGCCTGCGGCCGGTTCGGGGGGGATCTCCTGCGTGCCCGTTTCGGCGATGCGCGCACGTTGACCGCCAGTGCCTGGGTGGGATTCGCGGGCATCGCGCTGGCGCTCTTCGTGCCGTTCCCGCTGGCCGCGCTGATCGGCTTCGCGCTGATGGGACTGGGCGCCGCCAACATGGTGCCGATCTTCTTTGCGGCGGCGTCCTTCCTGCCCGGCGTGACCCCGGCCGAGGCCATCGCACGCGTGGCGCGCTTTGCTTACGTAGGAATGCTGATCGGCCCGGTACTGATCGGTGGCGTGGCGCATCTGGCCAACCTCCGCGTCGGCCTCGCCGTGGTGGCGCTGACGATGGGCTACATCGCCTTGTTCGGCGCGCGGGCTGCGCGCCGCTATCTCAGGACCTGAGCCGCCTGAACCTCAGGCAGCCTTGGGCAGTGGCGCATGGCCGGTGCCCATGCCCTGGAAGACGAAGGTATCCATCGCCAGCACGCCGTAGGTGACCTCATCGGCAATCCGGGCCACCTCGGCCTGGCTGGCTCCCGCCTCGGCGGAACCCATTGCTGCGCCGAGCACCACGTAGAACGGCAGCAGATGCTCGTCCGTGGGATGCGCGCGGCGCGCGTACGGCGCCTGCGTCCGATAGTCCGCAATACGCGACACATCGCCCGTGGCCAGCGCCTCGTTCAAGGCATCGGTCATCCAGCCGCGGAACGCATCGACATAGGGCTCGGTCTGCGGGCCGTGCTGCGCCTTGCGCTCGCCGCTGCCGAACACCTCCTGCAGGTTGTGCGTGAAGCTGCCCGACCCCACCACCAGCACGCCTTCGGCACGCAGCGGCGCCAGCGCGCGGCCAATCTCGATCTGCGCCGCCGGGCTCAGGTACGGGTTGAAGGCGAGCTGCACCACGGGCACATCGGCATCCGGGAAGAAGTGGCGCATGGGCATCCAGGCGCCGTGGTCCAGTGGCCGATCCGGATCCTCGCCCACGTAGCTCGCGCCGGGAATGGCGGCCGCCTCGATCAGCGATTTCACGCGGGCGGCCAGTTCCGGCGAACCCGGGGCGTCGTAGCGCAGCGCGTAGAGTTCACGCGGAAAGCCGCCGAAGTCGTGCCACGCTTCCTGCCGGGTGCGCGTGCCCACGGCCAGCGTGCTGTAGATCCAGTGTGCCGAGATCACGAGCACGGCCTTCGGCTTCAGCGTGCGCAGGCGCTCGCCAAGCGCATCGAACGCGGCGCCCGTAGGGCCGGGATCGATGGCGAGCATGGGGGATCCGTGGGAGACGTAGATGGCGGGAAGCAAGGTAGTCATGGCGCAAGCCGTTCAGCGGTTTTCTGCAATGCATGAAGTCTGGCAAAGATCCGGGGCGGCAACGCGCGCCGTTTGCGGACACTTCGTGCAAAAAACTTGAAGCTACGGGTGCCCCTGCGTGAAGCGGCATCGGAGGGCGTTGGATACCGCACACAAACGATGCAGATGCGCAACAGCACCGGGGCAGCCGTAGCCGGAATCGGCCTATGATGTGCCCAGAGATGCCATGAGGCATCCGCCGGAGAAAGCCCAGTGGCCAAGCGTTTCGATCCCCTGCACGCCCTGCCCCACGCCCTGTGGTGGCAGCCCGGCGTCTATGGCAGCGGCCCAGCCGTACTGCTGTGGATCATCGCGCGGCTACCCGCCGATATGCTCGCCGAAGCCTTCGGCATTCCCTTTGCCGCCGCGCTGTTCAATCATGCTGGCGACACGGTCTTCGTGATCGGCTGGACGGCCAGTGCCGCGTGGCTATGGTTCACGCGCAAGCGGCCTGCCCCCACGCCTGACGTCCAGGCCCCCACCCGAGCAGCGGCCGACGCCGATGCCATCGCCAGCCATACGGGGCACGGCGCTCTCTGAACCCTCGTTGATTCGCTACTTTTTGTGCTGCGTACCAACGTGGTGGGCAGGGCTGCTGGCTGGGTTGATGTAAGGAATCGCTTAAGATGACGCCTTGCGTCACCGCCGGACCATAACCGGCGGGGGCAATCCACCGGTTCCTTCCTCTGTATCAAGCCCCATGTCCGTTACCGCAGCCACTGCAAACGACCTCTCCAAATCCACCCGACGACGCGCGATCATCGCCGCCACCATCGGCAATGGCCTGGAATGGTTCGATTTCACCGTCTATAGCTTTTTCGCCGTCATCATTGCCAAGCTGTTTTTCCCCACCGGCAATGATCTGACCTCGTTCCTGCTCACCGTCGCCACCTTCGGCGTGGGCTTCTTCATGCGTCCCGTGGGCGCCATCGTGCTAGGCGTCTACGCCGACCGCGTGGGCCGCAAGGCTGCGCTGACGCTGACCATCCTGCTGATGGCCCTGGGTACGGCCATTATCGGCCTGGCCCCGACTTATGACTCCATCGGCCTCTGGGCGCCCGCGCTGATCGTGCTGGCTCGCCTGATTCAAGGCTTCTCGGCTGGCGGCGAAGTCGGTGGCGCCACGGCATTCCTGATCGAACACGCTCCGGATGAAGAACGTGGCATGTACGCCAGCTGGCAGCAGGCCAGCCAGGGCATTTCGTTCATGCTGGGTGCCGCCATGGGCGCGCTGGTCATCAACGGTCTGGATCAGGCCCAGATCGATTCCTGGGGCTGGCGCATTCCGTTCCTGTTCGGCCTGCTGATCGGCCCGGTGGGTATGTACATTCGCTCTCATCTGGAAGAGCCGCCCGAGTTCGAGGCACGCCAGGCCGAGCGCCGCGCCAACAACGTGAAGTTTTCGCCACTCTCGCAAGTGCTGCGCGACCATCCGCGCGAAGTGCTGGCCGGCCTTGGCGTGACCATCCTCTGGACGGTCTGCACCTATGTACTGGTGTTCTACATGCCGTCGTACGCCAAGCAGCAACTGGGTCTGCCGCTGGGCGCCACGTTCCAGTCCACGGCCATTTGCGGCGCCATCATCCTGGTGCTGTGCCCGCTGATGGGGATGCTGTCCGACCGCGTGGGCCGCAAGCGCATGCTGACCGTGGTGGCGCTGGCGATTCTGGTACTCGCCTATCCGCTTTTCCACTGGCTCAACGTGGCACCAACCACCGCCACGCTGCTGAAGGTGCAGATCGTGCTGGGCATCCTGCTGGCCGCGTTCACGGGCCCGGCGCCCGCCGTGCTGGCCGAGCAGTTCCCGACCGAAGTGCGTTCCACGGGCCTGTCGCTCGCGTACAACTTCGCCGTGACGATCTTCGGCGGCTTTGCCCCGCTGATCGTGACGTGGCTGATCGAGTCCACGCACAACAAGCTGGCCCCGGCCTACTACGTGATTGCGGCTGCCGCGATCAGCGTCGTCGCACTGTTCTTCATGCACGACCGCACGGGCAAGAAGCTGGCCTGACCGGCGCCTCGCCTTCGCTCCGAAAAAGCCAACCTGCGGGTTGGCTTTTTTACATTCGAATGTCCGATTCCAGCGTGCCGCATCCGGTACGCTATCGCCTTGCTCCGCACCGATCGATGCCATGACCACCACGTCCGCGAAGTCCGCTCCATCCGCATCACAGGCCCAGGTACGCTGCGGCTGGTGCGGTGAACTCGAAGACTACTGCCACTATCACGACAACGAATGGGGATTCCCGGTGGACGACGACCGCCGGCTGTTCGAAAAGCTCTGCCTGGAAGGCTTCCAGTCCGGCCTGAGCTGGCTGACGATCCTGCGCAAGCGCGAAGCCTTCCGCCGCGCCTTCGCCAATTTCGAGATCGACAAGGTCGCGCGTTTCACCGAAAAAGACGTGGAGCGGCTGCTGGGCGATGCCGGCATCGTGCGCCATCGCGGCAAGATCGAAGCGGCCATCAACAACGCGAAGCGCGCGCAGGAACTGCTGAAGACCGAGCCATCGCTGGCGGCCTACTTCTGGAAATTCGAACCCGATCCGAAGAGCCGGCCCAAGAAGCTGACACCCGAGGTACTCCGCACGATGGCGATCAGCCCGGAATCCACGGCGTTATCGAAAGACCTGAAAAAGCGCGGCTGGAAGTTTGTCGGTCCCACCACGATGTACGCGCTGATGCAGGCCATGGGCCTCGTCAACGACCATATGGACGGCTGCACCACCCGCACCCAGGCGCTGGACGCCCGCAAGCGGTTCAAGGTGCCGCGCTAGCTTTTTTCTGCTGGCGCAACAGTACGTATACGGTTTACGTCTTTGTTTACGTATACATAAATAGTAGTAGTAATGGTTAACACGGATGCCGCACAGTGGATAACCGACTTTTCTCCTTGCCGATCAATACGTTGCAGAAAAGATAACTGTAGGGGCAGGTACGCGGCGTATCCGTGGACGGAGGTGGATAATCCGCGCCGGCAATGGAGGTCGGCACGTATACGTCAAAAGTTGTGCGTCTGTTGTACGTATACGTCCCACATGACGCCCCCAGGCATATCACAGGCTTGTTCACGGGGTTGTCCACAGGCGCGGCTTGGGTTCACACTGGCGGCTTGCCGCATCGGAGCCGTCCATGGATACCACTACCCTGTTCCTCTACCTGATCGCCGTTGCCACCGTGATGGTGACGCCGGGCCCGACGATGCTCCTTGCACTCAGCAACGGCGCCACGCGGCCCGGGCGGGTCACCGCCTGCGGAATCGGCGGCGCAGCATTGGCCGACCTGATCCTGATCGGCGCGGTCGGCTGCGGCCTGGGCGCCGTGCTGCAGGCGTCGGAACTGCTGTTCTCCGCGATCAAGTGGATCGGCGCTGCCTACCTGCTCTACCTCGCCGTTGCGATGTGGCGCGCACCCGCCCAGGCGCTGGTGGCCACGGCCGACGCCTCGTCAGCCAGCGGCCGCGCCGCCTTCCTGCGCGCGCTGTTCGTGGCGCTCTCGAATCCCAAGGCCATCCTGTTTACCTCGGCCTTCGTGCCGCAGTTCGTCCACGCAGACAAGCCCGTTGCCATCCAGTACGTGATCCTGGCGGTGGTGGCGGCGCTGATGGATATCCTGATGATGGCGATCTACGCGTTCGGCGGCCGACATGCGGTGCGCACACTGTCGGGTCGCGCGGTGCAATGGATCAACCGTGGATGCGCGGGGATGCTGGCTTTCCTGGCGGTGGGGTTGAGCCTGTATCGGCGGAGTGATTTGCGGTGAGGTTGTGTGCTCACCGCACCGGATCGACATGCGTCATGACATTGAGCACATCGTCCCGCTCCATCGCCCGACGCCGCGCTTCCGTGGCAATCGCATGACCCTGCTCGACGGTCAGGTCCGCAGGGATTTCCAGATGCACGTCGACCAGAATCATGTCGCCCATCTTGCGCGTCTTGAGATCGTGCAGCCCCAGCAGTCCCGGTGTTTCCAGCATCGTGATACGCAATTCGGCGACGATGTCTTCATCGACGGCACGATCCATCAGATCGCTCATTGCATCCCAGCCGAATCGCACGCCCATCCGCGACACCATCAATCCCACGACGATGGCCGCCACCGGATCGAGCACGTGATAGCCGAGCAGGTTGCCACCGATGCCCAGCGCCACCACCAGCGATGACGCCGCATCCGACCGCGCGTGCCAGGCATTGGCCACGAGCATGCTCGACCTGACCCGCTCCGCCACCCGCAGCAAGTATCGGAACAACAGCTCCTTGGAAGCCAGCGCCCCCAGCGCCACCCACAACGCCACGGCCTGCACCGGCTGCACGCCGTCGGGATGTTCGATCTTGCCCACTGCCGCCCACAACATCCCCACCCCCACCGACAGCAGCAACACACCCAACGCAAACGACGCCGCCGTCTCGAACCGATGATGCCCATACGGATGATCGTGATCCGCCCCCTTGCGGCTGTGATGCCCGGCAAACAACACCACGAAATCCGAAACCAGATCGGATAGCGAATGCAGCGCATCGGCCACCAGCGCCTGCGAACCCGCGACGATGCCGATGAAACCCTGCGCGGCGGTCAGGGCGATGTTGACGAAGACGCTGACGAGGGTCGAACGACGGGCGGCGAGGTGGCGGACTTCGGGGGTGGGGGATTCGGTACGTACGGAAGACGGGGCTGTGGGCGTGGACATGGTGCGCCGGGAAGCTGAACGAGAGTCACACGGTATCACTTCCCGGCATCCATCCTACAAACAGAAACGCCTCCACAAAGGAGGCGTCGGGCCGGAGATGCGATCTCCGGCGAGTTTGATGCGGAACTGGAATCTGGTGGACCGAAGGAGGATCGAACTCCCGACCTCTGCATTGCGAATCTAAAAGCCTTCCTATATTTTTCAATGCTTCTGGCGTCAGATCGGCTTATTTGCCACAATCTTGCCACAGTGAACTCGAAGGCGCCTGAGGCATGGCAACAATTCGCAAGCGTGGTCCTTACCAGTGGGAAGCTCAGATCCGCCGCAAGGGCTATCCCGCGCAAAGCAAGACGTTCAACACGAAAGCTGAAGCCGAGGCATGGGCATCCGTCATCGAGTCTGAAATGTCGCGCGGCGTGTGGACGAGCCGCGTCGAAGCGGAAGCGACAACTCTCCATGAGGCTCTGGATCGCTACGAAATTGAGATCCTACCGGCGAAAAAGGGAGCGGAGCCCGAACGTTCGGTTGTGCGCACCTGGAAAGATCTACGACTTGCGAAGCGCACTCTTGCATCCATCCGTTCCGCTGATGTTGCGGGCGTACGGGACGAGTGGTTGAAGCACTACAAGCCGGCCACCGTACTTCGTCGGCTGGCGGTTCTCTCCCATCTTTTCAACATCGCGCGCAAAGAATGGGGAATGGAAGGTCTGTCCAATCCCGTGGAGTTGGTTCGCAAGCCTCAGCCAAATAACGCGCGAACACGGCGCATTGCCGCTAGTGAAATGGCTTGGGACGAACAAAGCGAAGACGATTCCAGTTCCATTCGTTGCGCTCGCGATGGGGAGCTTGAGCGGGTCGTGGCAGCTAGCGGTTCAGCGCTGCTGCCGTCCATCATTTATCTAGCCGTCGAAACAGCCATGCGCCGAGGGGAAATCGTTACTTTGTCCTGGGGGCATGTCGACCTAAAACGCCGTGTCGCCCATTTGCCAGCAACTAAGAACGGCAGCGCCCGTGATGTGCCACTGTCTTCACGGGCAGTGGATCTGCTACAAGCCTTGAAAGATGCGGAGGGGGATGTTGAGAATGAACCTAACAATGACGAGGAACCCAAAGCCAATCGGGTCTTCCACATGCGCAGCGATGCCGTTACCAGAGCTTTCGAGCGGGCAGTAAAGCGGGCCCGAAGAGTCTATGTTGATGAGTGCCTAGCGGACAAACGACGACCGGACGGCAAATTCCTGACCGACCTACGGTTTCACGACTTGCGCCATGAGGCAACCTCGCGTCTTGCCTCGATCTTTCCACTGCATGACTTAACCAAAATAACTGGCCACAAGGATCCGCGTATGCTCATGCGGTACTACCACCCGCGGGCGGAGGATCTGGCAAAGCGCCTCGCATAGCCTTGCCATGCAAGCTTACAGCTCTCTCTCCCTGGCCTAGCCAAGCGCGGGCACCACTTGTCCTTAGTCGAGGCGACTCGGAGCCGCTACGCGGCTGCTGCGCCAGCTTGCCCATCCGGAGGAAACCCGACAATCCGGAATAGGCCACGCAGAAGTAGCGCAACAGCCTCGTCAACATGAACAGTCCTAGCGAGAATCGCATTCTCGTCGTGCGTTAATCCGTTCCGGAGGCTATCTGCGTCAAACGCGGAGAATTTAGTACGGTCTGCCCATTGGGCATTCGCCCGCTGCCGAACTGCTATTAAGCCGAGGGTTTCCGCGATGTCCCGAGCACATCCACCGAATCCGCCTAGTACAAAGAGGGGCTTACCAGCTTCCAAGGTGCAGAGTGCTTCCTCAGCGATCCCTGGCATTCGCCCTCTGTACCCCTCAACTCGGCCGCCCAACACGACTCGCACATCACTGACGTTCGTCATTTTGATGCGCATAGCACTTAAGCCAGGGGACCATTCGTCATCGAGAGCAGCACGCGCATCTGCTGCACTACGTTCAGCGAGGGCAATTTCATTTCCCTGCACGTCCAGCAAATGAAGTTCTGCCAAGCCAACTAGATCTTGAGCCCGCTCTTGAATCTCTTCAACCGGCATACTGCAGTGAACCGGCCAAGGCAGATAGCTCAACACAGCTGCGCGATTGTCGCCAATATCTGCATCGCGTCGATGCCGAGTGACTAACTCAAAAAGTAGTTCGGTAAAGCCCTGCGATCTTAGGTCTCCGCCATAAGCCAAGCGTGCACCCATTGCCAGCAAGTGACGCGCCACCTCTGCCATAGCGTCACGTAAGTGCTCTTCGGCGAGCCCCAATACCGGCATATCAGCGCTCTCCGAAATCGAAATCGCAACCGTTATTTGGCTCAATGGCTCTTGATAGCTCATTCCAGCGCTCCCGACTGGGCTGTCCATTCGGTCATGCTTCGCAGACGGATTTCCGGAGCAATCGTCTCAAAAAGTCGCTGCTCTTCGGAACCTAGAGGTGGGTCAGGGTAGACGAGTGTTGTGCCTTTGCCTCCCTCCCCAAGCACTGCCAAAGAGATGAGCTCCGGTGGTCGTGGAAGAAAAACCACGTCTGGGGTAAGGTTGTCAGAGACAACCTTAACTTTACAACGCCAGAGAAAATCCTTCAAAACTTCGTCCAGCAGGCGTGCGATCACGCGGTCGACACGATCGACTTTAGTCGGATCCATCCGAACCACCGGGACATTGCCCAAATAGGGAAAACCACGCTCGTCAGTGTCCGATATGCAATTGGCGACCACTAGGGGCACGCTCCACCGCTTGGCCTCAATAATTTCAAGGCGGCACCATTCTCGCGATGAGAAGCTGTCGGTGTATATCGCTACCACAGCACTCACACGCACCTGACTCAGAATAACTTTGTCAAATCGGATGCCAGTGGGTATGTCTTTCACATCAAAGAAAGATGCCAGACCGCCTTCATCAACGAGTTCTTGACGAATGAGTTTCGCAATTCGCTCGCCGTCATCATCACGCTTCGAATGACTTAGAAAGATCTGCACCTTCCGCAGGTACTGTTCCAAAGCGTCCTCCTCTTCGCCTGGTCGGCGCAATTGCTCGAGGTAGGATCTCAGCATCCGGCAAAACTGATACGTCAAATCTGACGTTAAGCGATGTAGGCGCTGTTCAATGCCCAAGCCCTCCCACCGGTCCCAGCGAGCTGCCTGCTCCAGGATACCGACACGAACAAGGGCGCCATCGATAGCGACCGGGAATATGCGGGCTCTCAAGCCCGCCGCCTCTGTTCGCGCGATTAGATCCTTTACCCAGTCCAGATAGGCTGCATCCGCAGCAAGGTGCTCATCGAACAGTACAATTATCGCCGCAGTTTCGCCTTCGTCGAGGTCGATTACTCCGGGCGCCGAGGTCTGTGGGTCGGGAGCACTGCGGTACAGGACACTCAAACCAGTACCGCCGGCAACATTCTCATAGAGTTGACGGCGATAGTGGTCATATAGCCTCTTCGCAATCGCGGTGCCTGCTTCAAAGGCGGGATGCCAAGCAACGTAGACCACCAGAAACGGGCGAGTTGAAATGGGCACTTATGGGTCCTTAACCGCGATTGAGAGAATCGATAATCTTGTTGAGCTACATGGTAAACAAGCTACCCTGGCCATCCTGGGTATCAGGGCCGTTGTAAGCAGCACCGTACACTTCTGCAATCCCGCGACGAAATTCGACAACGCCGCCATAGCTGGGGTGCCGAACCACTTGCACCTCGACACCGAATTGACCGGCATACTGTGCAGCATCCTGGCCGATGGAAACGATCTTCTTCACACCGAGCCAGGCGAAGAGGGCCCCATTAAGCTCGGTGACGGCGCGTAGCTCACTCGCGGTGAACCGTCGGTTCGTCATGGGACTCGCAGAGTCATGTGGATGGAATGGAAAAACGTTCCATAGCAAAGGCGGCTTTTGAACTCTCCGCATAGCGGCCCAAATCTCCGCCGCGGTACGCTCGGCAATTGCGGTACCGCGAGTTGCGCGAGAGAGTGATGCCCCAGGGAATAGTTTCTGCAAATCAGAAAGGTGACACTCGTCGGTCAACGCCAAGCCCGTACGCCTTCCGCCGCGATATCCAAGATCACGTCCCATCCAGACGGTATCGACGCCAAGTGCTAGGGCAGCTTCAAGGTAGGTCCGCAGGTTCTTACGACGAGTTGCAGCACCATCGCTTCTATCGTGTATGGGACAAGTGTCAGAGTATGGATTGAAGACGTTCTCAAGCGAGATCCTTGCAAGGTCTCTCACGAATGAGGTGGGGGTCATATTCTGTACCTTCGGGGGGGGCAAACGACAGTGTGTGACCGATCATGTCTACGGTTACGGTGCCACCACGATGTTCTGGCTTCCGTAGTTCGCGGAACACGCGGAAACCATCAAGTATCGCACGCTCCCATTGCCATAGTGGGCAGGCCTCGACCTCGTAGCCTGCCACCATACTCTGGACCTGCTTCAGCAAGCCATAGTCCAGCTTGCCGACCTGTACGTCTTCGTAGAAGTCTCGCTTCTTGGCGTGATTAAAAATCCACGTTGCGATGCCTTCCTCAATGATCATCGCTCTAGCACCGTCTTCGTTTTCATCGATGCCTGGATCCGACTTGCGCTTAAGCTTCAGGAGGGCTCTGATTACCGGCGACCAGCCTAAGTGCGCCGCATAGGCAAGATGAAACACGTCATGGAAACGGTAGTCGTCCGGTTCATTGCTGTTGTCCGTTAGCCGGTCTCCAATGTACACGTCTCGAAGCCTCTGAACGACGTAAGTACCGCGTGAGGTCGAGCGTTCGACAAACTCCATCGGAAGCAATCTGGGTAGTTGCTCGTGCTCAGCGTATTCGCTGTCAAACAACTCAACGTACGCTAGCGCCTTCCCGGGCCATCGGCCGTAGACCTTCACCAGATTGTCGCGAGCGATATCTTCCAGCTTCAGCATAAAGGAAGTGCACGACAGTGCAAGCATCGCCAATAGTTGCCCCAACGACTCCGTCGCAGTCGACTGTTCAAGGGAGAGTTGATGACTCCCGTGACTTACCAACTCACCGCTCATGCGAGCAAGCTCCCCCAGAAGCTCCCTGCGACGCGTTCCTAGGTCGACACCATAAGAAGCGATGAGCCCGTCAATTTGTCGGAAATTGACGATCCCTTGGCGATCCCGATGATCGTCAGAAAAATATTTCCACAAGTACGTAAGGCAAGTTTGCCCGATGACTTCAGGCTCGATTTTTTTGGCAGTTGCGAGGGCGAACAGATACCATAGTGCGTCGCCAATTTCCTCGCCTGCCACTTCAGTCTCAGACTCGCGCAGCTGATCGCGGCTCACCTTTTTGACTGCAGCAAGAAGCCCCCCCACTTCCCCGAAAAGGCCAAACGTCAGCTTCGTCTCACCATCAGAAGCTTTGGCAAAGCGATCTGTTTGGTTAGCTTTTTCCGCGTACTCCGACAACGTCAGCGGAGGTTTCTGAACGAATGCATTGGCCATAGGAGCCTTCCATTTGACTTCAGCGAATTACTTTGTGGGCCCTGCCCAATGCGATAGAGGTTTCTGCCACTTGGCTGGCGGCGCAAAAAAACCTTGCTCACCAAGTGATTCAAACCAAATTACAAACGCCTGAACGAACTCGTCCGGGAAATTTGTTTTGTAGCCGCGATTCAATCGGAGCGTGTGACCGTCGAAATTTAAAAACCGATCCGGCACGGCACGCGCTTGACTGCCCCAATAGGCAAAACGCCGCCCGACCAAGACGCCAAGGGATTTTGTATCGTTGATGATGTTCCGAGGATTCGGCGCACCATTGTTCAGGCTATGGTGGGAATCAGCCTGTAGCCAGGCTCCACGCGTATCGCGTCTGTAGATGTTGTCGCCGAAGAGCTGCTTAACGCTGCCGAAACTGGACGGCTTCTTGCTCTGAAACCTTGGATCTTCCCAATAGGCATCGTAAGTTAGGACCTCATCGACGCGCATTACGTAGGTTAGACTCGGAGCGCGGGAGTCAGCCAATGAGGCGATGCCCGCGATCCAGTCACCAACCATGGCGCGCTGCCGGATATCGGGCTTGCAAGTTGCCAACGTGCACACGCCGCCGAACGGGTTGGGCGCAAAGCCAAAGTCACGCGCAACAACATAGGAAAAGAGCCGCACGATGCCGCTTCAGCAGGAGTAGCGAGGTAGCGGTCGGGCTTGCATCGGCTCACAGTCAGGCGCTTCGCGATGGTTTATCTTGCCGTCGATTGCGTCTTTGACTCGTTCACCCTGCCAGCCCACGATAGCGTCTGCATACCGATCTAGCGCCTCAGGCACATCGCACTGGGCCTCTCCGTGGTCCCAAACTCCGACAATTCTTTTCCCCATACGCTGGGCGCATTCGATCTCCCAAGTCACCCATTCGCTATTCTTCGTTTCGGGAGATATTAGTACGACGAAAACCGAGGCCCATTCAATTCTTGGGGCGAGGATACTTGACTTGATGTAGTCTGGATTTGATGCGGAGTTTGGCTTGTCACTGTTGATCGAACCGTCGCGCACCTCCATACCGACTCGCCCCAGGAGGTCCTTCAACGGAGCCAATCTGTGATCGTCCTCATGAATATGACTGATGAAAACGTGCTTGCGGCCGTCCGCCATATCGCCTCCAACTCGGTAGTTTAGGTGCTCGAAAAGTGTAACAGATAGTTTTCCATTATCGATGGATATGTCGGTACTCCTAAAGCGGGGTTCGGAGCATAGAGCCTATTCGACAGATACGAGGAGCCATCAAAGTCGCTTGCCCCCTTACACGCCACCGGCTAAAGGAACATTGCCTTGACGGCCCCTGGGTGTGAAACACAGACCCCCTGTAGCGGTCGAACTCCGCGTGACAGAAATTTTAGCTGCTAAAAAAGAGGCGGCAGCCGTCAGCCTGCACGGACCAGAATTTCCGTTGAGCGCCCCCGGCGCGAATGAGGAAAGGTGAAGATTGCTGGCCGGCTCGCCGGTTAGCTAACTTCACATATCTTGCCTGCGTTCCTCGCTTTATTTTTCCTTTACTCGAGCACGCTGTCCTCGCTCGAATGCTTTACCGAGACTTTATTGACGCTTTATTGCACCTACACCCAACCTTTACACTAGCTTTACTCACCGAGTCGCGATGTGCCCTAAGGGGCGTGATGCGACAGCGTGAACATGCCTCCCTCACGAGCAAGGGGGGGATTCAGCGTGGCGCAGCGGCTGCCTCCTTGGGCAACGTATGAGGGGGGGCGATTCGGCGTACCAATGACGTGCCTATCTCAAACCAACCGCTGCCGCAGCAACCTACTTCGGAACCACTATGTCTACGCGCAGACACTTGGCGGAACGCATCCGCGAGGAACGCGAAATCCGGCAGTTTCTTCATCCCAGAACGTTCCGGAACAAGCGCCGGACCCTGACTTCGCTCCTTCGACAGCCGGCGCGGCGGGTGGTCGTCCGTACACAACTCACCCTATTGACGCTTCGGGAACGGCGGGCGCAAGCAGACAAGGTTGCGGAAATCAGTTATCCACAAGGCCACCACGGTAGAGATAGGTAGAAGAAAGGTAGAGGGGCGGGCGATGCCTGGAAAGCCAACGCCCTATTGGCTTTCCGGCGCGAACCTGGAACGCAACCCCGAAAAATCGGAACGCTATCCCGAAGAAGCGGAACGCAATCCCGATCCGCGCGGAACGCTACCCCGCGTGATTGAGCTTATTCCAAGAGATTTGCTCCTTTCCCCTCTTACTCAGCTCGATGCGTGTCCCTGCCACGATCTCCAGACGCTCCAGCTCCAGCATTGCTCCCATCAAGGACTTCTTGAATTTCCTCATCGGGCTCATGTATCCCAGCTTTGCCTTGAGCCAACTGAGTTCAAACCGCTGCGTCGCATCGTTTGACGTGGCAATGAGGCGCTGCAATGCCTTAGCCATATCCTGCCCGCTCCCAATCTGCATGCGTTTGGCCCAGTCGACCATGGCCCACTCCCTGTTTCCATACATGCCGTGCCATCTTGGATCGATGCGTAGCATGTATTCATCCGTCTCAGGATCAAGGTCAAAGCCATCTATCAGGTGAAGCACGCGACTCCTTGGAGTTGTCCCGATTTGGAGCTTGACCCGCTCCCCATTTCTCACCTCGATGGACAGCATGGCGAAGCTCAACGCCTTCATTGTTCGATGCAACCAATCGTACTCTGAGCTACCCGTATGGCGTCCGATGGCTTTGAGAAAGCTCCTTCGGTTGATCGTAACTGGGACCCCGAGAGGGGCCTTTGATGCCTCATGCATTGCCTGCATCCAAACATCGGCCTGCGATTCGTCGAGCTGTTCGCCCGAGAACGAAATTATTGCATCGCCCCGACTGACAAGCAGCGCGTCTTTGTGAAGAGGTTTCCTCCCTCTCGCCACTGGGGCAAACAAACTCGATCTTGCGATATGGTTCGGCATCGCGCGCATGAAGTCTTCTAGGCCAGGCAAAAAGAGCTGCACCGGCAATGCGGTATCCGCTTCCCTTTTCGCCGCTAGCCGCTCGGCTGCATACGCGGCGGTCTGACGGAGCCGCGCCATCGAATCCCGCCGATTGTCTTGGGCTCCATCAATCGAGGCGTCCATATGAAGAGTCATCGCTCAGCCCTCACGCTGGGCAATCGACTCGTGGTGTGTCCGGATGCGTTCAGTTGCCTCTGCCTTGCAACTTGTTCGGCTTTCGTCGGGCGCCCCCTCCTCGATTGCTGCAACTGCGGGGCAGCGGATGTCTCCTTGCCTACGGGCGCCGAGACATGATCGGCCAGCCATTGCTCAACGTCCTCTGCACGCCATAGCAGCCGCTTCGTACCGGGCAGACGGCAAATCGGAGGAAGGGATCGCGGATTGCGCGTAGCGTCGCTACGAACGCTTGCGACGGACTTGTGGAGGCATTGCGCCAGTTGATCGACCGTCAGAAGGACGGCCGGAGTTGCTGCGACAGAAGTCTGTCCCATTTCGATAACCCGGTAAGCCGGCTAGGGTCATCGAGCAGTTGCGCCGTTGGACTACTCGGTGATTGACCAGGGCGACACCGGGGCCCGGCCTTGTGGGTGTGAAATCACGATGTCGAGGCGAGTCCGCAGTACAAGCGGGGACTCTGTAGTCATCGAACCAACTGCGCGCAGCGCAGTTGGTCGGTAGTTGACCTGGGCGACACCGAAGCCCGGCCTTGTGGGTGTGAAGTCACGGTGTCAGGTACGTATGCCCGCGTAGCAGGCGAGCAAAGTCTAGCAGCAGTGTTGCGCAGTGTCATGCACTGCGTCAGGTGTGGCACGTTGGTCGAATGCCACAAATTTGCCACACCCGATGTGCAAAAAGCTGCATTCCAAAGCAAAACAACGCACTACATCGCCAGACGTAGTGCGTTGTTTTACAAGGAGAATTCTGGTGGACCGAAGGAGGATCGAACTCCCGACCTCTGCATTGCGAACGCAGCGCTCTCCCAGCTGAGCTATCGGCCCGTGCGGTCGATTCTAGCCGAACTTCGAGCGGCCTTTCAATCGCATGGAACCAACACCTGAGGTGGGGTCAAGGCAGGATCAAACGGGTGCCATGCCGGGGTTGCCGTCCATGCCTTTTACGGTCGGCAGGTTCAGCGGTCGGGCGCTGACTTCCTTGTTCGATCGCAGCCATTGGGCCATGACGTCCCAGATCGGCGGGCCGCCAGCCTGGCGGGCGTCTTCGGCGACGGGGGCCCAGCCGGCTACCTTGTAGGTCTTATCGGCGTCGATCGGCTGGCCGGCCAGGCGCATGTCGGTGATGCGCTGGCCCATCGCCCGGGTGGGGTCGATGGTGTATTGCAGGCCGCCCACGCGCACCATGTCGCCGCCTTGCTGATAGTACGGATCCGGGTTGAACAGGTTGTCGGCCACGTCTTCGAGTACGGTCTTGATCGTGGTGCCGGACATCTGCGTGACCGTGGTGTACGGGTAGGTGATGGCCGTCTGGTCCATCAGCGCTTCCATGGTGATCGGCTGGCCGGGCAGCAGCGTGGTGCCCCAGCGGAAGCCGGGCGAGAACGCGATCTGGGCGTCCTGCACGGCCATCAGGCCGTCGAGGATCAGTTGGTCGAAAGTGCCGTTGAAGTTGCCGCGCCGATACAGCAGGCCACGGTTCACGGCGAGCACTTCGCCGAGCTTCGACTCGTACGGTGCGCGCACCTTGCGGATCAGCGCTTCCATCTGCGGATCGGCGGGCAAGTAGTTGGCGAAGACCGGCAGCAGCTTGTATCGGAAATCGGCCACCTTGCCGTTGCGGACGTCGAAGTCGAGCACGCCGAGGAACTTGCCGTTGGAGCCGGCGTTGGTCACCAGCGTGACACCGCCCGCGTTCTTCACGGATACCGGCTTCGGCACACCGTCATGCGTGTGGCCGCCCAGAATGGCATCGAGACCCCGCACGCGCGAGGCGAGTTTCAGGTCCACGTCCATGCCGTTGTGCGATAGCAGGACCACCACCTTCGCACCCTTGCCGCGTACCTCGTCGATCACCTGCTGCAGATTCTCTTCCTGGATGCCGAAGGTCCAGTCCGGCACCAGGTAGCGCGGATTGGCGATGGGCGTGTACGGAAACGCCTGCCCGATGATGGCCACGGGCACGCCGTTCATCTCGCGGATCACGTACGGATCGAAGACCGGATCGCCGAAGTCGTTGGTCTTCACGTTCTGCGCCAGGAACGACACGCGCCCCTTGAAATCGTTATCGACGATCTGCTTCACACGCTCCGCGCCGAGCGTCATTTCCCAGTGCGGCGTCATCACATCGACGCCAAGCCGCAGCGCTGCATCGACCATGTCCTGGCCCTTCGTCCACAGCGCGGTGGCCGAACCCTGCCACGTATCGCCGCCATCGAGCAGCAGCGCGCCGGGCCGGCTCGCCTTCATGCGTTGCACGAGCGTGGAGAGGTGCGCGAATCCGCCAACCTTGCCGAAGCGTCGCGCGGCTTCCGTGAAATCGAGATAGGTGAATGCGTGGGCCGTCGCGCTGCCCGGCGCGATACCGTACGCGCGCAGGAACGCCTGTCCGACGAGGTGCGGCGGCTTGCCCGCCCACTCCGCCACGCCGAGGTTCACGCTCGGCTCGCGGAAATGCACGGGATTCAGTTGTGCGTGGCAATCGGTGAAGTGCAGCAGGTGGACGTTGCCGAAGCGCGGCACGTCGTAGAGCCGCTCGGCTGCTTGCGCGGCTTGAGCGTCACCACCGGAAAATGTCATGCCTCCGGCACCGGCCACCGCCAGTACCTGCAGGAACTCGCGTCGGTTCATGCTGTTATCCGTTCGAATGCGTCAGGGCTTGCCGTAACGGGCCAGCGCCGCCACGTCATCGTCGATCATCTCGCCCACTTCCTTCTGCACCACGCGACCGTTGCCGTCGAGCACGTACAGTTCCGGCAAACCCCGGCGCGCGCCGAAGGCTCGGCGCAGTGCGTCGGAATCCATCGTCGCGGGGAACGTGTAGCCGCGCTGTTTCAGGTACGCCTGCGCCTCGCGCGGATCGCGGTCGATGCTGATGGTCAGCACCTGCAGCTTCGTGCCGCGCGTCTTGTCGTACAGCGCCTGCAGCCTCGGATTCTGCAACGCGCAGAACGGGCACCACGTCGCCCAGAATTCGATCACCACCGGCTTGCCGGTCCAGTGCGAAGCAGGCACCGTGCTGCCATCGAGCAGCTTCAGTTCGGGCAGACGGATGGTCTCGCCAACATCGGCAGCCAGTGCCGGTGCAGCGGCCAACACCGTCGCAGCGGCAACTAGCCAGCCGCGCATCCGGCGCGCCGCCGTTGCCATTACTGGTTGACCGGCGAGGCCGGGTCCAGCAGCAGTGCCATCACGTCGCGAATCTGCTGCTCGGTCAGGATGCCCTTGTGCCCGAAGCGCGGCATGTTGGAGCACGCGCTGTACGCGTTCGAATCCCAGATCTTGCCCCACGTGTACTTGACCACGTCCTGCGAGTTGCCGCGCAGTTTTCCGTAGTGGTAGAGCGAGGGGCCGATATTGCCGAACGAGATTTCTGCCTTGGTCAACTGGTGGCACGCGTAGCAGTTGGCGCCATTGGTGCCGCCCACCTGGTCGCTGAACTGCATGCCCCGGCCGTTCTGCGCGATCTTCTCGCCTTCCTTCCAGTCGCCGATGAAGTTGCTGTCAGCCGGGTACTTCACCTGCTTCAGTTCGGCGGCTTCCACCTTCTTGGCCAGCGGCGCCGGCACCTTGGTGCGGTCGGGATACTGGCTGCATGCCTTCTGCGTGGCGTCCTGGTTGATCACGCCCTCGACCGTGGCCGGTCCCTTCGACGTGAACGACGATTCGATCAACTGGCGGATGTCGGCGTCGGTGACCTTTGCAACTTTCTCGGCCTTCTCGGCCTTCGTACCCTTGGCTGCAGTTTGCGCATGGGCACCGCCAATCAGGCCGAGCGATGCGATCGATACCAGCGCCATCGTGTGGAGTGTCTTCATGTTCTTGTCTCCCGGCTCAGCGCTTCATGTTCGGACCATCGTACGTGCCGCCGTTGGCGTTCTTCGCCAAAAACATCGTCAGGGCGGTGATCACGTCCGAGCCATAGGCCGGTTCAGGAAAGCGCTGCTGGCGCAGGCAGTCGTACAGACGGTGCTGCATCGTGCGAACCTCGCCCTGCGACACCCGGTACGCCGGCCAGGTCGTGTACGCAGCCTGTGCGCCTTTCTCGGTCATCAGGTTCGGCAGGTCCTGCAGGCGGATGCGCTGGCCGTCCACCGCGTGGCACGTGGCGCAGGCAAAGTCGTACGCGCCGCCACGGTAGTAGAACATCTTCTGGCCGAGCGCATAGACGCGCTTCTCTTCGGCATGCTTGAGCTGGACGTTCATCTTCATGCCGCGCGATTCGCCCGTCACGAAGGCCGCCAGCCGCTCGATATCGGAAGGCTTGCCCGCCGACGAGAACGGGTTCTTCAGCGCCTCTTCCTGCGTCAGGCCCTGTAGCGTCACGCGGCAATAGGCCAGGCGCTGCTCCAGATCCATGACCTTGTTGGCATCCTTGAAGTAGCGCGGCAGTTCGGCGTATGCCCCCTTGGTCACGCCCGGCCCCTTGCCCAGGTCGCACTGTTCGAGCGAGGCATTCTTCGGACCGGCGGGCTTCTTCCACAGCTCTTCGCCCGCGGCTTCCCACAGTTCGGCGGGATTGCCTTCGGCCAGCATCTGCCGATACTTGGCGATTTCCTCGGCGGTCTTGTCCTGTGCCAGCGCAGGGCCGGACAGTGACGCGGCCACGACGGCAGCGGCTGCGGCCAGCGTGGCCAGCACCGCCGTCACGGCGCGGCGGGTGTTGCGCTCGGTAACCATTGGGGCGTTTCTCCTCGTCGTCTCGCCCTGGCGCCAACTGGCGCGCGGGCGGACCACTGTCTTGTTGGATCCGGCGGCTCGTTGCCGGATGTCATGCACAGCCGGTCAGGGCTTGATGTAGGCGTAGCCTTCCTCGAACTGCAACCGGGCCACTTCCACCACGCCGGCCTGCACGACCTTGGCGTCCATCAGCAGGTTCTGCTCGGAAATGCGGCGCGCGGTCAGCGTGTTGCGGCAGACGCGGAACTCCACGCCCGACGAACTCAGCGCCGCCACGGGCGCCTCGAACGTGTTGCCGCGCGCATCCTTCGCGCCCTCCACCAGGAAATCCACGCCAAAACCGAACGCCACCACCACGATCTTGGTGTCGGGCGCGCCGTTCAGGTGATTGCGCAGGTTGGCCATGGCGCGCACAGCCTGATCGTTGCCTTCGGACAACTGGTAGACCACCTTGACGCGGCCCTTGCTGCCGGAGGATGCCGGCGCGGGGGCCTGCTGGGCCGATGCCTTGGCCGTAAGGCCGATGGCGGCCAGTGCCGCCGTGGCGCGAAAGAATGCTCGCCGCATAATGCTTCCTTGCTTCGCCGGATCAGGCGATGGTGGCCTCGTCGGTACGCTTGTCGCCGCGGTTGTCGACCCAGGTCACGGTGACCTTGTCGCCCTTGGCGCCGCCCTTGAACTTGAAATTCAGGAACGGGTCCTTCGACACGGCCGGGCCGAACTGGGCCTGGAACACGTCTTTACCTTTGTAGCTGGCCGTCACGGTCTGGATATGCCAGGCCGGCACGGTCTTGCCGGAGGCGTCCTTGCGCTGGCCGGTCTCCATGTCGTGCTTCATCAGAATCTTGACGTCTACGACGCCGCCGTTTTCGGTGGCGCGAACGCGCATCGGGTCTGCCATGTGCTTCTCCTGTCAGCAGGGTTCTGGAAAATCAGTGCTCGAACTGTCTGGTGCCGGGCCTCAGCCG
>Ga0209025_1002326_pt1 | contig 20541 bp, 16 predicted proteins | sample AraplaMF_Col_mLB_FD_184256 | JGI IMG/M metagenome (GOLD analysis project Ga0209025, IMG submission 184256) | Arabidopsis root microbial communities from the University of North Carolina, USA - plate scrape MF_Col_mLB (SPAdes) (version 2) | ecosystem: Host-associated > Plants > Roots > Endosphere... | reverse complement strand
ACGCTTGATGTAGAACCAGGAGATGAAGTTGTACTATTCTCTTCAGAAACAGGTCTTGGGAAAGAAGAAGCGTGGAAAGCGATTCATAAGTTTACAAAGACAAAAAACGTGTGACGATTGTCACACGTTTTTTTATGATCATTTGGTATAATCATACATATTTTTCTCCGATTGAAAGAAGCTAATGAAAGATTGTTTTTAGCATAGATGGAATAGTTTCCATCACTTGATTCCGATAATTTTTTTTGGTAACGTACAGATAGAGTTGTTATATTATAATTATTATAAAGTGGTTTTTTTTGGAAGAGGTTAGTTAAGCGTGGAAACGAAAATCAGTTTCCTTTATGAAAACTTTTCCTCACTTTTCATTCTTTACTTATCGCGGGAGATGGCTTATTGTCAGATAAGTAAGGAAAAAAAGCAACGGTGTTCACATGATTGTCAGATTTATAAGAAGAAAGTTGTATTATGATAGTAGATAAGATGAAAAAACGGTTGAAGGGGGACATGCTGCGTGCATATTCTTGTTGTTGGTGTTAACTATCGAACAGCCCCTGTAGAAATTCGTGAGAAACTAACGTTCCAGGCAGCAGAATTAGAGGAAGCAATGACAACGTTGCAAAAGCAAAAAAGTGTATTAGAAAATGTCATTGTATCAACGTGCAATCGAACGGAAATCTATGCTGTAGTAGACCAGTTACACACAGGACGCTATTATATTAAGAAATTTATGGCTGATTGGTTTCAGCTTGAAATAGACGAAATTGCACCGTATCTATCTCTATATGAACAGGATGGTGCTACAGATCATTTATTCCGCGTAACATGTGGATTAGATTCAATGGTAGTTGGAGAAACGCAAATTTTAGGTCAAATTCGGAATAGCTTCTTACTTGCACAAGAAATAAAAACGACAGGAACGATCTTTAATGAATTGTTTAAACAAGTCGTTACATTAGCGAAACGTGCGCATTCAGAAACGACAATTGGTGGCAATGCAATGTCGGTAAGTTATGCAGCTGTTGAACTTGGAAAGAAGATTTTTGGTGATTTGAAAGATTGCCATGTTCTTATTCTTGGTGCGGGAAAAATGGGCGAATTAGCACTACAGAATTTGTACGGGAGCGGTGCTCATAAAGTAACTGTTATGAATCGTACGTTTGCAAAAGCAGAAACGATGGCAGAAAAATATATGGGGCTTGCAATGCCGGTGAATCAGTTGCAATGCGCACTGTTAGAAGCTGATATTGTCATTAGCTCAACGGGGTCGACTGAATATGTGATTACGAAAGAAATGATGTCCAAAGTAGAACGCATGCGTTCTGGTCGTCCGCTCTTTATGGTAGATATTGCAGTGCCTCGTGATATTGATCCAGCAATTGATAGGTTAGAAAGTGTTTTCTTATATGATATTGATGATTTACAAGGTGTTGTGGAAGCGAATCGTGCTGAGCGATTAAAAGAAGCTGAGAAAATTCAAATTATGATTGAAGAAGAAATGAGTCTATTTAAATCATGGTTGAATACGCTTGGTGTTGTCCCGTTAATTTCGGAGCTTCGTGATAAAGCGTTAGCGATTCAAAGTGAAACAATGCAGAGTATTGAACGGAAAATTCCAACGTTAACAGAGCGTGAACGGAAAGTGATTAGTAAGCATACGAAAAGTATTATTAATCAATTATTAAAAGATCCGATTTTAATTGCGAAAGAGTTAGCGGCTGAAGAAAATGCGAAGGAAAAACTTGCTCTATTTGCGAAAATTTTCGATTTAAATACGAAAGAAGTAGTGGAAGAGAGCGAAGTAGAATGGAAACAAACAGAGAAGTGGACAGTATCCGCTCCATCTTTGTAATGGAAAGGATAAATGGATGGGTGTTTTAAACAATAGCATTATTTATCATATTGCCATTATTTTATATGCTTGTAGCGTTAGTTTGTATTTCATAGATTATTTTCAAAGTAACCGAAGGGCGAACAAGATTGCCTTTTGGTTACTTTCTGTTGTATGGGTACTCTATTCAATATTTATGTTACTTCGGGCAACAGAAGCGGAAATTAATCCAATTTTAACGTTATTATCGGGTATTTATTTTTATGTATGGCTATTAATTACATTATCATTAATGATTAACCGATTCATGCGCATTGACTTTTTAGTCTTTTTCACAAATATGATTGCGTTTGGTGTAAGCGCTTTTTCTATTTTTACGCCGCTTGGAAAAATGTCGCCGGTATTAGCAAATCAATTAGTATCGGAGCTTGTTTATGTACATATTGGTATGGCGATTATTTCCTATGCAACATTTACAGTTTCTTTTATTTTTTCCATTATGTATTTAATTCAATATCGTTTATTAAAGCAAAAAAAATGGAATGCAAGGTTAAGGCGTTTAGGAAATTTACCGAAGCTGGACTCTATGTCATATGGTTTAAATTTATTTTCTGTACCTTTCTTTTTATTAGCCATTTTGCTTGGGTGTCTATGGGGATATACAAAGTTAGATAATTTCCATTGGTATGACGCGAAGGTAATCGGATCTTTCATCGTCTTATTTGTATACTGTTCAGGTATTTATTTACGCGGATCAGATACATTACAGGGAAAGAGAATTGCGAGCTGGAATATTGGAGCATTTCTTATTATGTTAATTAATATTTTCTTATTTAGTAGTTTATCGAACTTCCATTTTTGGTACTTATAAGAGGAGAGAAAAATATGCGCAAAATTATTGTAGGATCGAGAAAAAGTAAATTGGCATTAACGCAAACAAATTGGTTTATCGATCAATTAAAAGCACTTGGATTGCCATATGAATTTGAAGTGAAAGAAATTGTAACGAAAGGTGACGTTATTTTAGACGTGACACTTTCGAAAGTAGGCGGAAAAGGCTTGTTCGTAAAAGAGATTGAACATGCGCTATTAACAAAGGAAATTGATATGGCTGTTCATAGCATGAAGGATATGCCGGCAGTACTTCCTGAAGGGTTAACAATTGGATGTATTCCAAAACGTGTTGATCCGCGTGATGCGTTTATTTCTAAAAATGGAGAATCGTTTGAGGAGTTACCAGAAGGAGCGGTGATTGGTACAAGCAGTTTACGCCGTAGTGCACAGTTGTTAGCTGCACGTCCCGATTTACAAGTGAAATGGATCCGCGGAAATATTGATACGAGACTCCGTAAGTTAAAAGAAGAAGATTACGATGCAATCATTTTAGCGGCTGCAGGACTAAAACGAATGGGCTGGGCCGGTGATGTGATTACAGGGTATTTAGCAGAAGAAGTGTGTGTACCAGCTGTCGGTCAAGGTGCGCTGTCTATTGAATGCCGCGAGGATGACGCGGATTTATTACAATTATTAAGTCATTTAAATGATCATGTAACAGCGAGAACTGTAGAAGCAGAACGTGTATTTCTTCATAAATTAGAAGGCGGTTGCCAAGTTCCGATTGCTGGATATGCAACGCTCAAAGAAGATGACCAAATTGAATTAACAGCTCTTGTTGGGTCGAAAGATGGCACAGTTTTATTAAAAGAAGTTGTTGTTGGTGAAGATGCAGGAGAAGTTGGAGAACGAGCGGCAGACTTGTTAATCGAGCAAGGAGCGAAAGAATTGATTGCCGCTGCGAATCAGGAGCAAAACTAGCGATATGACTTCTCTTTGCGGAAAAACAGTGCTAATTACAAGGGCCCAGCAACAAGCGAAGCAAATGAGTGCAGCAGTGCAAAAACAGGGCGGAATTCCAGTGGAAATTCCGCTTTTACATATAACAGCAGCCCCGCATAATCAATTTCAACAAGTACGTGAGGAACTGGATACGTATAATTGGATTATTTTCACAAGTAAAAATGGTGTGAATTTCTTTTTAGATGGTTTACAGCAGCCCTTGCCAAAGACGATGAAAATTGCCGCAGTCGGCGTGAAGACAAAGCAAGAATTAGAATATCGCGGCTACAATGTTCATTTTGTACCAACTGCATTTGTGGCAGAAGTATTTGCGAAGGAATTTGTGAACCATATTGAAAGTGGGATACGTATATTATTGCCAAAAGGAAATCTTGCGAGAGATGTCATACGAGAGGCGCTAAGAAATCATGGGGCGATTGTCCGTGAACTCGTTGTATATGAAACGGCAGTCCATTTGCAAATGCGTGAACAACTTATTGATGCACTGCAATCAAGAGAAATTGATGTGATTACGTTTACAAGCCCGTCTACTGTCCAAAGTTTCCTTACATTGCTTGAAGGTGAAAACTGGAGAGAATGGGTAAAAGGATGTACAATTGCTTGTATAGGTCCTATTACAGAACGAGAAGCACGTCAATATTTTCAAACCCTACTTGTTCCAAAAGAATACACAATTGAATCTATGTTACAATGCATTTCAGAATATATAATAAAGTGAAACTTTAAGAATTGGAGATGGAAAAGTTATGAATCCTTTACAATTTAATCGTCATCGTCGTTTACGACAAAGTGCAAATATGCGTGCTCTTGTGCGTGAAACACATTTACATACAGAAGATTTCATTTATCCGATTTTTGTTTTAGAAGGAGAAAATAAGCGTAATGAAGTTCCTTCTATGCCAGGTGTATATCAAATTTCTTTAGACCATCTGCAAGCAGAAATGCAAGAAGTTGTTGATTTAGGTATTCGTTCCGTTATCGTATTTGGTTTACCTGCTGAAAAAGATGAAGTAGGCTCTTCTGCGTATTGTGAGCACGGTATTGTGCAGCGAGCAATTTCGCAAATTAAAGAGAGTTTTCCAGAATTAGTTGTAATCGCAGATACATGTTTATGTCAGTATACGAGTCATGGTCATTGCGGTGTAATTGAAGATGGAATTATTTTAAATGATGAATCATTAGAGGTTCTTGCAAAAACAGCAGTAAGTCAAGCAAAAGCAGGTGCGGATATTATTGCGCCATCTAATATGATGGATGGATTTGTAGCGTATATTCGTCATGCGTTAGATGAAAATGGCTTTATGCATGTCCCAGTTATGTCATATGCAGTGAAATATGCGTCGGCTTTTTACGGACCGTTCCGTGATGCTGCGCATGGTGCACCTCAATTTGGTGATCGTAAAACATATCAAATGGATCCAGCAAATCGTCAAGAAGCATTCCGCGAAGCTGAGTCAGATGTGATGGAAGGAGCGGACTTCTTAATTGTGAAGCCAGCACTTTCTTATTTAGATATTATTCGTGATGTGAAAAATAACTTCAATCTTCCGGTTGTTGCGTATAATGTGAGTGGTGAATACTCAATGATTAAAGCGGCAGCACAAAATGGCTGGATTAATGAAAAAGATATTGTTCTTGAAAAATTATTAAGCATGAAGCGTGCAGGAGCAGATTTAATACTTACATATCATGCGAAAGATGCAGCGAGATGGTTACAAGAAGGGAGCGCACGATAATGAAAAGTTTTGAGAAATCGATTGAAGCGTTTGAAACAGCAAAGGATTTAATGCCAGGCGGTGTAAATAGCCCAGTGCGTGCTTTTAAATCTGTCGGTATGAATCCATTATTTATGGAGCGCGGAAAAGGCTCTAAAGTTTATGATATTGATGGAAATGAATACATTGATTATGTATTGTCATGGGGTCCGCTTATTCATGGTCATTCCAACGACCAAGTTGTGGAAGCGTTAAAAGCGGTAGTTGAAAAAGGAACAAGCTTCGGAGCGCCGACGGAAATTGAAAATAAATTAGCACAGCTTGTTATCGACCGCGTTCCGTCCATTGAAATTGTACGCATGGTGAACTCTGGAACAGAGGCGACAATGAGTGCACTTCGCTTAGCACGTGGTTATACAGGCCGTAATAAAATTTTAAAATTTGAGGGCTGCTATCACGGACATGGTGATTCTCTTTTAATTAAAGCTGGTTCTGGTGTTGCTACGCTTGGGTTACCAGATAGCCCTGGCGTACCAGAAGGCGTTGCGAAAAATACGATTACGGTTGCGTATAACGATTTAGAAAGCGTGAAATATGCATTTGAACAGTTCGGTGATGATATTGCATGTATCATTGTAGAACCAGTAGCTGGAAATATGGGTGTTGTACCACCGCTTCCAGAATTTTTACAAGGTCTTCGTGATGTGACAACAGAATACGGGGCACTTCTTATTTTTGATGAAGTAATGACGGGCTTCCGCGTAGCTTATAATTGCGGACAAGGATATTTTGGGGTAACACCTGATTTAACATGTTTAGGGAAAGTAATTGGTGGCGGACTTCCAGTCGGAGCATATGGTGGTAAAGCTGAAATTATGAAGCAAGTAGCACCAAGTGGCCCAATTTATCAAGCTGGTACATTATCTGGTAATCCATTAGCAATGACAGCAGGATATGAGACTCTTGTCCAGTTAACACCAGAAAGCTACAAAGAATTTGAACGTAAAGCGGAGATGCTTGAAAAAGGCTTACATGAAGTAGCTGTAAAATATGGTATTCCGCATTGTATTAATCGTGCTGGTTCTATGGTCGGTATTTTCTTTACAGATGAAAAAGTTATCAATTATGAAACAGCAAAAACGTCCAATTTAGAATATTTTGCAGCGTATTACCGTGAAATGGTAGAACAAGGTGTATTCTTACCACCTTCTCAATTTGAAGGCTTGTTCTTATCAACGGCGCATAGTGATGCTGATATTGAAGCAACGATTGCTGCTGCAGAGATTGCGATGTCTAAATTAAAAGGGTAAAAAAGCCTTTTCTTTAGGGGGGCGAGAGGGCCTGACCGTGCGTAGAAGCGGTCAGGCCCTTTTTTTGCTACGTCCGGTGTGGGTTACGTTTTATTTTGGGTGGCAGTGGTTTGTATGCTGAACAAACAAAATTTGTATATAAATAGCAGTTGAAATTCTAGCTTATCCCCTTTTCTTTAGGGGAGGCGAGAGGACCTGGCCGTACATAGACGCGGTCAGGTTCTTTTTTGTCCACAGCAATTTTTTTATTCATAAAGTCTCTGTTCCTCACATAAACCTGTAATGACATAGAGTTTGAGAGGGGGAACACGAAGTGGCAGCAGAGCAACAAACTGCATTGCGGTTTTCTTTAAAAGAATCTGTATGGTTTCAAAAAGGACAGGAAGTCAATGAACTACTTTCGATTTCATTAGATCCTGATGTTGCTATAGAAGAACGTGAATATGAAATTGTTGTATACGGGCAACTTGATTTAACAGGGGAATATATCCCGAAGGAAGAAACGGAGACGTTCTCATTACGAGAGTTATCTCCGGTACGTACGATAGATTATGTGGAGACGCGCGATGATGGGATAAATGAATTGGTGCATTCGTTTCCGCTGGAAATTTCGATTCCACGTGGCCGCGTGAAGCGAGTCGAAGATTTGTATGTGGATATTGAAGAGTTTGATTATGAATTATTAGAAAATGGTTGTTTGCAGCTTTTGGCGGATGTTTCAATTCATGGATTGTGTGACGAAGAACGTGAAGTAGAAGAACTAGTTGATGAAGAGCGTGAAGTCGAAGAAACAGTAAAAGAAGAGGTACTAGATGAAGAAGTGGTAGAGACTGACGAATGGGAAGATTATGCTTTTGAGCCATTTCAGTTAGAAGCTCGTCAAGAACCAGAGCCCGAACTAGATGAGGAAGAAGAAAACGAAGAAGAGGAACAAAGGCAAGAAGAACAAGTACGTGAAGAAGTTGTCACGCCGCAGCTGGTCTTCGGACATAAAGAAGCGAAGAAACAAATTATTGATGAGGAAGAGCAAGAAGAAGTTTTATATTCACAGCGGGACGAAAACGCACTATATTTAACAAAATTATTTTCAAAACAGCCGGAAGATGAATTTACAAAGCTGAGACTATATTTTGTGCAAGAAGGTGACACGATTGAATCTGTTGCTGAGCGTTATGATACTTCCGTACAACATTTACATCGTGTAAATCAAAACGATGATTTGTATTTAACAGCAGGACAAATTATATATATACCAGTGCCAAAGGTGAAAGTAAAGTGAGTGAAGAGAAATCTTCCTCACCTCTTTTCTGTTTCACGCTCCTGTAGAAAGGGTCGTTGTTCATATGGACATGGAATTACGAGAGCGTTATGCTTCTGTTTTACAGCTATATCAATTAGCTCCTGAGCATATTGAGGAATATGGGAATGTAATAAAAATTTATACGAGCCAAGGTCCATATGCGTTAAAAAAATTGCCACCACAAAAATTAGAACGAAGTAATCTTATGTATTATGTTCAATTTTTACGAGAAAAAGGATTTACAAATTTTGCCCCTATTTATCATGCGAGAGATGGAACGCACATTTTAAGTGATGGTGAGCATAGTTATTATTTAATGCCTTGGTTAGGAAACGCAGAGAGTCAAGGAGAAGAGAACGATCAGTATCATAAAATGTTTCAAACACTTGCTATGATGCATAAAAAAACGGTGCGAGAAGAAGACGTGACAGAAGAGGCGATTCAAGGACATTTTGATACGATTTCAAATCGCTGGGAACAAGATGGCACGTTATTAGAGGAGTTCTTAGTTGAATCGGAAGCGAAATGGTATATGTCTCCGTTTGAATTGCAATATTGTACGTACTTTCATCAAGTGATGCGTGCTCATGAATTTGCGAAGAAACAATTTACAGAATGGCATGAAGCGATGAAAGACAAAGAAAAAACACGTATTTCATTTATTCACGGTAATGTTTCCATGAATCACTTTTTGTTCGATTATCAGCGAAATGGTTATTTTATTAGTTTAGAAGATGCAGGGTTTGCTACCCCAGTTCAAGATATTGTTCAATTTTATTCGCGCTCCTTTAACACGTATCCAATTGTAAGAAATGATCGGTATGAATGGTACCAAATATATCAAAAGAATTTTGCGTTTACGAAAGAGGAAAAGCTGCTTATGCTTGCATATTTAGCGTATCCAAAACCATTTATTAAACAAGTGAATGCCTATGCAAATGCTCGAAATACTCGTAATAAAACAAAGGAGTTACATGATGTAAAAATGCTCCAGCAAGCACATTGGCTTATAAGTAATATTGAATATTTCGTGGCACAGCTTCAAGCTGCTGAGCATCAATCACAGTAAAAAATAGCCGTAGCCTAAATAAAGAGGTTACGGCTTATAATGTAAGCGAATCGTTGCTGCAATAAAAATGGCAAGAATAACAAAATCTAAAAACGTAGGAAGTAGCAAAGTACGAATGCCTTGGAAAATTGTAAGTGGAATTGCAAAATCAGAAAATATCGTTTGTAAATTTCTTAACCATGAGGGGGATGAAAAGTTGTACGTGCGTCGATAGCGTCGCATAATTGTCCTCCGTATTACAACCTTCTCTAGAATGGAATTATAAGAGAAGTGAAAATATGATATTACAATATGCAGGATAGGCATCTAATGTGCTTGTGCTGCACTTTTTTCATTTTATTTGCATATGTTATAAAAAACTTGGTTAAGCTGATTGAAAATAAAATGTAATGATGATAGATGTAAGTCGAAAAATATTTTTATCTTGACGAATGTAGTTTCGTTTTTTACACTATTGTATATAATAAATAACAATTATATAAATGCATTGAAGGGGAAGAGTATAACATTAAACGTCTGCAGAGAGGAGAATTATTAGCTGTGAGATTCTCTAGATAGTCATGTTAGAAGGTAGCCCTGGAGCATCTTTTCTGAACGGAGTCATTCTCATTAGGAAAAGACGGGTCTGTCCGTTATCAAATCAAGAGTATAAGCAAATTTTGAATTTGTTTGTAAATAAAGGTGGTACCACGATGTCCCTCGTCCTTTTTGGATGAGGGACATTTTTTAATTTTAAGGAGGGAAAAATATGTCAAACACGGAAAAGAATTTACCAACAAAATACGATCATATATCCGTAGAAGAAGGCCGTTATAAATGGTGGCTTGAAGGCAAATATTTCGAAGCAAAAGGAGACGCAGAGAAACAACCATACACGATTGTAATTCCGCCTCCGAACGTAACTGGTAAGCTGCACTTAGGTCATGCTTGGGATACGACGCTTCAAGATATTTTAACGCGTACAAAGCGTATGCAAGGCTATGATGTATTATGGCTTCCTGGTATGGACCATGCAGGTATTGCAACGCAAGCGAAAGTAGAAGGGAAACTTCGTGAAGAAGGTATTTCTCGTTATGACCTTGGTCGTGAAAAATTCCTTGAAAAAGCGTGGGAATGGAAAGAAGAATACGCGAATCACATTCGTCAGCAATGGGGGAAAGTTGGTTTAGGACTAGATTACTCTCGTGAGCGCTTTACATTAGATGAAGGTTTATCTGATGCAGTTAATAAAGTATTCGTTCAATTATATGAAAAAGGTTTAATTTATCGCGGAGAATACATTATTAACTGGGATCCAGCAGCGCGCACTGCCCTTTCTGATATTGAAGTAATTCATAAAGATGTTCAAGGGGCATTCTACCATATGAACTATCCATTAACAGACGGTTCTGGTCACATTCGCCTTGCAACGACTCGCCCGGAAACAATGCTTGGTGATACAGCAGTAGCAGTTCATCCAGAAGATGATCGTTACAAACATTTAATCGGAAAAACAGTTACACTTCCAATCGTTGGCCGTGAAATTCCAATTATCGCAGACGACTATGTAGATCCAGAGTTTGGAACAGGGGTTGTAAAAATTACACCAGCTCATGATCCAAACGACTTTGAAGTAGGTAACCGCCACGACTTACCACGCGTTCTAGTAATGAACGAAAATGGAACAATGAATGAAAAAGCTGGTAAGTATAACGGTATGGATCGCTTTGAATGCCGTAAGCAATTAGTAAAAGACTTGCAAGAAGCAGGTGTATTAGTAGAAATCGAACCGCATATGCATTCTGTTGGTCATAGTGAGCGCAGCGGAGCAGTTGTTGAGCCATATTTATCAACGCAATGGTTCGTAAAAATGGCACCACTTGCAGAAAAGGCAATTGAACTTCAACAAAAAGAAGAAGAAAAAGTAACGTTCGTACCTGATCGTTTCGAGAACACATATTTACGCTGGATGGAAAATATTCATGACTGGTGTATTTCTCGTCAATTATGGTGGGGACATCGCATCCCGGCTTGGTATCATAAAGAAACTGGTGAAGTATACGTAGGTGAAGAAGCGCCAGCGGATATTGAAAACTGGAACCAAGATAATGACGTACTTGATACATGGTTTAGTTCAGCATTATGGCCATTCTCTACACTAGGCTGGCCAAACGAAGATGCAGCGGACTTCAAGCGTTATTATTCAACAGACGCTCTTGTAACTGGTTATGACATCATCTTCTTCTGGGTATCTCGTATGATTTTCCAAGGTTTAGAGTTTACAGGAGAGCGTCCATTTAAAGACGTATTAATTCACGGCCTTGTTCGCGATGAGCAAGGACGTAAAATGAGTAAATCTCTTGGTAATGGTATCGACCCAATGGAAGTTATTGAGAAGTACGGTGCAGACGCAATGCGCTTCTTCTTATCAACAGGAAGTGCGCCTGGTCAAGATTTACGTTTTAGCATGGAGAAAGTAGAATCTACTTGGAACTTCATCAATAAAATTTGGAACGCATCTCGTTTCGTATTAATGAACATGGATGACATGAAATATGAAGATATCGACTTAACTGGTGAAAAATCAGTTGCAGATAAATGGATTTTAACTCGTTTAAACGAAACGATTGAAAGTGTAACACGTAACATGGATAAATATGAACTAGGTGAAGTTGGCCGTGCATTATATAACTTCATTTGGGATGATTTCTGTGACTGGTACATTGAGATGGCGAAAATTCCATTATACGGAGAAGATGAAGCAGCGAAGAAAACAACTCGTTCTGTTTTAGCATACGTACTAGATCAAACAATGCGCCTGTTACACCCATTCATGCCATTTGTAACAGAGAAAATTTGGCAACATTTACCTCATGAAGGTGAATCTATCACAGTAGCGGCTTGGCCAACAGTTCGCGAAGATTTACAAGATAAAGAAGCAGCAGCAGAAATGCATCTTCTAGTTGATATTATCCGCTCTGTTCGTAACATTCGTGCGGAAGTAAATACGCCAATGAGCAAAAAAGTTCAACTACAAATTAAAGCAAAAGACGAAGCAGTACTAGCGCAGCTTACGAAAAATAGCTCTTACATTGAGCGATTCTGTAATCCAAGTGAATTAACAATTCAAACGGATCTACAAGCGCCAGAAAAAGCGATGACGGCAATTGTATCAGGTGCAGAGCTATTCTTACCACTAGCTGATCTGATCAACCTTGATGAAGAAAGAGCACGTCTTGAAAAAGAACTTGAAAAGTTCGATAAAGAAGTAGAACGTGTACAGAAAAAGCTTGCAAACCAAGGCTTTGTAGCAAAAGCTCCAGCAGCAGTTATTGACGGAGAACGCGCGAAAGAGCAAGATTATTTAGAAAAACGCGAAGCAGTTCGCCAGCGTTTAGCTGATCTTCAAAAATAAAGTTGTTCGAAAGAGGCTCGCCGTATTGGTGGGTCTCTTTTGTTTGCGTATAATAGAGCTGAGACAAGATCTTTTTTGCTGATTGGAAAGGGGAACGGTACACGTGATACATACATATGAAGAAGCAATCGGCTGGATTCATAGCCGTTTAAAATTCGGTATAAAACCAGGGTTAGAACGTATGAAATGGATGCTAGGGGAACTCGGAAATCCCGAGCGTCACATAAAATGTGTTCATCTAGCAGGAACAAATGGAAAAGGTTCAACTCTTACATATATGCGTTATATGTTACAGGCGGCAGAGTATAAAGTAGGAACGTTTACTTCACCTTATATTGAAACGTTTAATGAACGGATTAGTATTGATGGTGCACCAATTACAGATCAAGAAATTACCGATCTCGTAAATAGAGTTAAACCTATTGTGGAGAAGTTAGATAAAACAGATTTAGGCGAAACGACAGAATTTGAAATCATTACCGTTATGGCTCTTTATTATTTTGGAAAGACAAATCCGTGTGATGTCGTGTTATTTGAAACAGGTCTTGGAGGGCGCTTTGATTCAACAAATGTCATTCATCCTGTACTGACAATTATTACAAATATCGGCCGTGATCACATGCATATTTTAGGAGATACGCTAGAAGCAATTGCATTTGAAAAGGCGGGAATTATAAAATCAGGTGTTCCTGTTATAACTGGGGTACAGCAAAACGGAGCGTTAGAAGTCATCCGTACGACTGCTAACGAAAAACGTTCTAACTTATATGAACTAGGAAATCAAATTCAAGTAGAACATCTTTCTTCAGAGAAAGAAGGGGAAAGGTTTACATTCTCGTCTCCATTCCGTACGTATGAAGATCTTTTCATTTCCATGAAAGGTCAGCATCAAGTGCAAAATGCTGCGCTGGCACTTATGGCAATGTCATACTTAAACGTATATCAAGCATTTTTAATTGATGAAGAGCATGTTCGAAAAGGATTAGCGGAAGCATATTGGATTGGACGTTTTGAACAACTTTCTACTCACCCCCATGTCATTATTGATGGGGCACACAATCCAGAAGGTATACATAGCCTTGTAGAAACTGTTCGTGCACATTACAGTGAAAAACGAATTATTATTTTATTTACAGCACTTGGGGACAAGCAACTGGATGAAATGGTTGAACAATTAGAAACAATTGCGGATGAAATGATTTTTACAACGTTTAAGTTTGATCGTGCTATCTCTGCTGAAGCTCTTGCTGCTCATTCAAAGCGAGAATCGAAACATATTTTTGAAAATTGGCAGGAAGCGATTAGTAGGGCAATGGATTCTTTACAAGAAGATGATATTTTCCTATTAACAGGTTCTCTTTATTTTATATCAGAAGCTCGTAAATATGTGGTTCAAAAAACTAGACAGAAATAAGCTGTCTAGTTTTTTTGTTCTACAAATAAAGACGTAAGCATACATATAAGATAACAATATAGGATAATTTGGCGAACCGCTTTGACAAGTATCTCGTTTTTTTTTGAAGCGAGTATGATACGATGCTGGCAATGATAAGAAGTAAGGAGTGGGGGTATGGACAAACAGTCGCGACCAATTTCAGTTAAAGTGAATGGAACGGAAGCAAATTATATAGAGAAGAAAGAAGAGGAAACAAAAAAAGAAGAATTTGATTGGGTGCTCCCAGAGAATACGGTGACAAATAATGTTGTGTCGTTTCAAAAACATGCAGCATCAATACGTAAAGGAAAAAAAGGATGGAGTAATAAGTTTATTCTCACGGTATCTACAGCGATTGTAATTGGGACAGGGTTTGGAATGGGAATGTTGCACTTACTAACAGGGAAAGAAACTGTTCATGAAACGACAGCCCCAGCAGCAACTGTTACAGAGAAAAATGAAACAAAAAAAGCGACAAATGAGAAAACAGCACCAACTGCTTTAGCACCGCTGACGATTTATTTTGTACAGGGCGGAGTCTTTTCTTCGAAAGAAAAGGGACAGGCATCATTAAAGGAGTTACAAGAAAATGGAGTACCTGGCGCAGTTATGCAGTCAGGTGATAAACATTTACTCGTTCTTGGAATGGCGCATGATGAACAATCTGTTATGCAGCTAATTACGCAATATAAACAAAAAGATATATCAGTTGTGAAAAAGAAATGGGAGATTACAGATCAAGCACTTTTAAAGCAGAATCAAGAATATGGGGCGTTTTTGGAAAAGTTACAATCATTATATGGAAAGTTATTGAACCAAGCAGCTGTGATGCAATCTGGGAACAAAATAAGTAAAACAGATATAGAACAGATTGAAAATGAATGGAAAGTAATAAAAAAGGAAGAGGCAGCACTAAAGCAGGATGACCTAAAAAAGTTGTTTACATATGCATCAGTAGCTGTGCAAACAATACAAGAGGGAAAACAGGATATGGAAACGATGATGAAATTACAGCAAGTGTTAGTAGATAGCCTTCTTTCTTATGAAAAAATAGTTTCACAAAAAAACAAAAACGTATAATAATTATATAAATGCAAATGCCCTCTTTCTTTTTCGGCGGAGCATCTGGCCGTGCAGAGAAGCGGTCAGAGCCTTTTTTTGCTACATGCAAGGTTTAAAACAAAAGGAAAAAGCAAGTAGCGATCACATGGTGTATTTGACATAGTAGTGATTTATATGTCGAAAAATTAAAATGAATAAATGATAGATGAGATTTACTTCACTATCAACATGTGGGTGCTTTTTTCGATTTGTTATTCGTACTGAAGAAAGGGAAAGTAAGGTTTTCCTTTCTTTTGTATTTTTTTAAAGGAAAAATGATATTTTTAAAATTTGAGGAGAATCTATACATTTAGTATGGTTATGCTGTATCTTCCTGCTAATTTTAATAATGAAAGGAGAACGTATGAAAAAACTTATATTAGCGTCTGGTTCACCAAGACGTAAAGAATTACTTGAGCTTGTGGATATACCATTTGAGGTTGTAGTTAGCGATGTAGAAGAAACGATTGGAGCATATTCATCACCGCATGATATCGTAATGTCACTTGCGTTGCAAAAAGCATCTGCTGTAGCAAAGGATTACGAAGATTGCGTTGTACTTGGTGCTGACACAATTGTTACTTTTGAGTCGCGTATTCTAGGAAAACCAGAGGACGAAAGAGAAGCGAAAGAAATGCTGAAGTTCTTATCAGGAAAAACTCATGAGGTGTTTACAGGAGTTGCTCTTATTTCAAAAGAGAAAACAGTGACATTCTATGAGCGTGCAGAAGTAACGTTTTGGGAATTAACCGAAGAAGAAATTCATGCATATGTGCAAACGAAAGAACCGCTTGATAAAGCAGGTAGTTATGGAATACAGGGAAAAGGTGCAATTTTTGTTCAGCATATACAAGGTGATTATTATGCGATTGTTGGCTTGCCGATTGCACGCGTTGTGCGCGAGTTGAAACAATTTAATATGTAAAGGAGGCTCGAATATGAGCTGCATTCGTGATGTTGTGAAAGAAGATCAACCACGGGAACGTTTATTGCTAGAAGGAGCAAGCAGCTTATCGAATACAGAACTTCTCGCTATATTACTTCGAACAGGTTCAAAAGAGGAGTCGGTCTTAACATTAGCAAATCGAATTTTGCATTACTTTGACGGATTACGAATGTTAAAAGATGCAACAATTGAAGAGATGACAAGTATTCATGGCGTTGGGGTGGCAAAAGCATCCCAACTTATTGCTGCTTTTGAACTTGGACGAAGAATGGTGCGTTTAGAGTATCAAAATCGATACAGCATTCGTAATCCAGAAGATTGCGCACGTTACATGATGGAAGAGATGCGCTTTTTACAACAGGAACATTTTGTATGCTTATATTTAAATACGAAAAATCAAGTGATACATCGCCAGACGGTGTTTATTGGAAGTTTGAATGCCTCGATTGTGCATCCGCGCGAGATCTTCAAGGAAGCTTTTCGCCGCGCTGCTGCTTCTATTATCTGCCTTCATAATCATCCTTCCGGCGTGCGCCTGCAAGGTGTGTAATTTTAGCGGTTACTTAGTAACCTAGAACTCCTTACAACGTTCTATGGTCAGCATCTTACCTTAAGGGGAAACCCATAGAGGGAACAGAGCATGATGTGAAAAGGAGAAAATACGACAAAGCTATCTAACGTCGAGTCAGTTCTTCAGACCAAGTGATGTATGGTAAAAGCTACACTGCTTGAATCCTAGACGAATGAGCGATGGGTGCGCCGTTGTCTACGATAGTTAACAGGCAATGAGGACAAAATGGGGGATGTATTTTCACTATGTCTGCTGGGTATCGCCAGAGCCCTGTCCATAGTAAGGTTTGTCCTTCAATCCTCCACTAGAGGAAACCGTCGAAAGGGATGCCTAACCATCACGTAACTAAAATTATGTCATAATGCAGGGATTACCTAAGTGCGAGCGCCAGTTGGCTATTAGACATAGGTCTATGAAAATTGCATACGGTAACGGAGTCCTCGTAGTACCCAACGTTTGCTTGTAATGAGTTTAGCAGGGGGAAGGGGGACAGGTTGATGTTAACGTCAATGAGAAAGGAGTCATGAATATGGCAACAAATCCATTTCATCAGTTGGACGTTATAAGGAAAGCTTCTCAAAATGGTAAAACAATAACGGATTGTTACCGTCTCATGTATAAAAGAGAACTATGGATTAAAGCATACGCAAAGCTATATCCGAATGCTGGGAATTTAACAAAAGGAACGTCTGAAGAAACAATCGATGGTTTTAGCTTACAAAAGATTGATGAAATCATTGGCCAACTCAAGAATGGGATGTTTCGTTTTGCACCTGTAAGAAGAGTTTATATTCCAAAAGCAAATGGTAAAAAAAGACCTTTAGGAGTTCCTAACTTTAAAGATAAGTTGGTACAGGAAGTAATGAGAATGATTTTAGAAAATGTTTATGAACCAACATTCTCAGATAACTCTCACGGATTTAGAGAAGGGAGAAGCTGTCACACAGCATTATCTCAAATCAAGAATACGTGGAAAGGGTTAACGTGGTGCATTGAAGGAGATATTAAAGGTTTTTTTGACCATATTGACCATACTGTACTAGTAAAGCTTATCTCAAAGAAAATAAATGACCGACGTTTCCTTCTCCTTGTTCATAATGCAATTACTTGTGGTGTAATGGAAAATTGGATTTACCATAAGACATACAGCGGTACACCACAAGGCGGTATTATTTCTCCCTTATTAGCTAACATTTATCTTCATGAGTTTGATTTGTTCATGGAAAAACAAATGAAGAATTTTGAAAAAGGAAATATTAGGGCGAGAAATAAAGAATACGTTGCGATTCGTTCGGATATCAGAACCCTTTCACGAAAGGTTAAGAAACTTGATGAAAGAAACGGACATGAATTGTGGGCAGGGCGAGTAGACCTTGTAAACAACATTCAAGAACTTAAATCGAAGCAAATAAAAATTTCATCAATAGACCCTATGGACAAGGATTATCAAAGAATGAAATATGTTCGTTACGCTGATGACTTCGTAATTGGGATAGCTGGTACTAAACAAAGTGCATGGAATGTTAGGGAAAGGATTAAACATTTTCTTAAAGAGGAACTCCGTCTTGACCTTAGTGAAGAAAAAACGCTCATAACACATCTTGAAAATTCGATATCTTTCTTAGGTTACGAATTTCGCAGGTGGAGTGAAGTAAAGGTCAAAAGGATTGCGTATAAGAATCAAAAACACCCATTGAAGAAAAGAACACTCTCAGGTGCAATAAAGTTAGAGATCCCAGAGAAGAAAATCAATGAATTTGCAGTCAAAAACGGATATGGAAACCTAGATAACTTCAAAATTGTACATCGGACAAAATTAATAAACAATTCGGAATTAGAAATTTTGCACACGTATAACGCTGAACTACGAGGAATTGCAAACTACTACAAGCTAGCAAATAATTACCATCATTTAGATAGGTTGTTTTATTTAGCAGAGAGTAGTTTTATTAAAACCATAGCTAATAAACGTAGAAGCACCTCGATGAAAGTGGCTACAAGCATGAGAACACACAAACAAGGAGTACTTTGCCTAGCAAGAAAAGATAAACATGGCAATGAAAAACTTCATCAGTTTGTGAAATTAAAAGACCTGCCTAAACATAAAGGTGCGATTAAAGCTGATACACCAGAAATAGACTCATACGTGAATACAATGAAATATTCTGGGCGAACAGAATTTGAAAAGCGTTTGTTAGCTAATAAATGTGAAGCGTGCGGTGCAACAGAAGGTCAGATGGAAGTTCATCACGTTCGAAAATTAAAGGACTTGAAAAAGAAACGAAATTTAAAGTATTTGGATAAGGTTATGATTGAACGACAAAGGAGAACAATCGTCCTATGCTTTAAATGCCATCATGACCATCATGAGAAGCAAATTCCGATTAGTCAACTGGCGAGCCGTATACAGTGAAAGCTGTACGTACGGTTCTGAGGGGGGGACTGTGAGACCTATTTGGGTAACTAAATAAGGCGCACGCTCCCTACCCTACGACCCCGCGCCAAGCCGAGAAGATATTGAAGTCACGAAAAGGCTTGTAGAATGCGGGAAGATTATTGGCATTGAAATTCTCGATCATAGTGTGCGTTGTTCCTAGACAATCTGCGTAGAAATAGGCAATAAAACTAGGCAAAGGTACTTACCTTTGAACTTTACGCTTGAATAGGTTGGTGAAATCCCAACTCATCGTTAAATGTTGGTAACGATGCTCTGAAACTCCGACGTGCATAAATGGTTAACTACATTTGTGTACGAAGCTCGGTAAAGGCGTTGAAAAACAGACCTGAGAAGAGGTTAGTGAAGTAAGCGGGAGGCTATAAGACCGTCATGCTGACTCACCAGGAATCCTCGTATGTACGGCTCGTAAAGGTAAAGGGAAACGAAATGAAGTTTCTCGCTTCTGTCAAAGAAGTTTAATCGTGGGTTTTGTATTTGTGGTTGCAAAATCTATACTACTCCAATAATGGAATAGTGTCTTGCGTCCTACCAACAGCGGACAAAAAGATGGTTAACGGGTCAAAGAGGACAGCTAAAACGGTAATGGAAAGCTAAAGCGTAAGGAACAGCGGAACCATAGAAGATGATGACAAGAGGAGTTAAATTCAATGCATCTAAATTGGAGGAAATGACAATTGAATCTATGGGACAGCAGCCCGTAGTAGTGTCGAAGTTTCTGTAATGGGAATGGAGCGAAGGGGCATAGTCAGTTCAATTAATAAGTTAAATCAATTTGTTAGGGAAGCCGTTTGAGCATACCTGATTAAAACCTTGCATTCTCCCAATAAGGAGGAATCGCAATGGAACAAGAATCTAACTATCTAAAATCAGAACAAGAGTTAAGAGATAAACAGGACGAGTTATATAATAAAACTATCGAAGGCATGGCGGTTATAAAGTATCCGCAAAACAAGTAAACAATTTACGGTCAGTCCATGAAACGTACGAAACCAAAATACCAATGATTGAATATAACGAATTGAAAATAGGTGTTACAAGGCTAGATTTTTGTAGGTGGAAAAAACCTAAAAATAAAAGTCCTACCGAAACACCATACACCGGACTGGGTAGACAAATTTATATGAATCGAACCAGCAAAAAGCCTGTTAAAGTAAGAGCGGATGAACTTCTCAGCTTGAATTGGTCTAAGATTATCAAAATTGGACATAAGGAAAAACTGTACAACTTTGAATATTTTATGAATCGAGCCTATGCTTTTAACCGTGATAAAGGAAGATGTCGAGTATGTAAAGAGATACTTCAAGGGGACGATATACACATACACCATATCAACTCCAAACTTCCTATAGAAGAAGTAAATCGAGTCCCTAACCTTGCATCCATGCACGAACATTGCCATCCAATGATTCACAGTCCAAAAGATTATTCCATGGTCGGAAAAGCTACTTGGGAAAAAGTTCTAGGTTTTAGAGAAAAATTGAGCTTAACTTAAATAATTGAATTGATGGAACGCCGTATGAGGTGAAAATCTCACGTACGGTGTGAAGTGGGGGA
>Ga0209025_1002324_pt1 | contig 20545 bp, 24 predicted proteins | sample AraplaMF_Col_mLB_FD_184256 | JGI IMG/M metagenome (GOLD analysis project Ga0209025, IMG submission 184256) | Arabidopsis root microbial communities from the University of North Carolina, USA - plate scrape MF_Col_mLB (SPAdes) (version 2) | ecosystem: Host-associated > Plants > Roots > Endosphere... | reverse complement strand
CACTCTTCGACGTATCCATCCCGATGCGCGTAATCTCGACCACGGACGGCCTCCTTCGATGAGATCTTTGACAGCCTCATCCTGGCACACTGATGCCGTTCGGGGGCCGTCCACCTCATCAGCGGCACCGCCCCCTGGATGGCCACGGCGCTGCGCGCCTCGTCACGACGGTTTGGGATTGGCTTGGTCGTTCCTCACGAACTCGAGCGCCGGGCGCGCGGATGGGCGTCGGCGTAGACGGTCATCAGCCGCTCGGTGTCGACCTCGGTGTAGCGCTGGGTGGTCGACAAGGCGGCGTGGCCCAGCAGCTCCTGGATCGTGCGCAGGTCGCCGCCGCCGGCCAGGAGATGGGTGGCGAAGCTGTGCCTGAGCGCATGCGGCGTCGCCGAATCGGGCAGGCCCAGCACGGCGCGCAGCTGGCGCATCTGGCGCTCGGCGACGGCGGGGTTCAGCGGGCCGCCGCGGGCGCCGAGGAACAGCGGCCCGGCGGCGGCGAGCGGGAAGGGGCAGGCGGCGATATAGGCGTCGACCGCCTCGCGCACCGCCGGCAGCACCGGCACCATCCGCTGCTTGCGGCCCTTGCCGGTGACCACCAGCGTGTCGCCCTTCGGCGCTTCCCGCCGGGTCAGCCCCAGCGCCTCGCCCAGGCGCAGGCCGCAGCCATACAGCAGGAAGAACAGGGCGCGGTCGCGCAGCCCGATCCATTCCTCCGTCGCCAGCGTCTCGACCGTATCCAGCGCGGCCAGCGCGTCGGGCACCGCCAGCGGCCGCGGCAGGCGCTTCGGCAGCTTGGGGTTACGCAGGGCCCCGATGGCCGCGTTGTGCAGCACCCCGGCGCGGTCGAGATGGGCCAGGAAGTTGCGGACGCCGGACAGGCCGCGGGCCCGGGTCGCGGCGACGGCCCCGCCGGCCGCTCGGCGCGACTGGAAGGCGCGCAGGTCGGACAGCGCGGCGGCGGACAGATCGTTCAGGCTGGGCGGCCGGCCGAGATGCTCGGCCAGGAAGCCGACGAAGCGGCCGACATCGCCGAGATAGGCGCGCAGCGTGTGCGGCGACACCCGCTTCTCATCCTCCAGCCAGACCCGCCAGCGGCCGGCGGCGTCACGCAGATCCGCCGCCGCCGGCCAGCCGGCCATCGAGTCCGATGGTGGAAGAGCCTCGTCCGTCATGGCCGAGCGGAGGCCGGCCCGCACACCGGCCCTAGTCCTGCGCCGGGGTCAGCCAGGAGCGGATGCAGCGCTCCAGCACCCGGCCGAGGAAGCCGACCAGCTCGGTCCGCATGCCGGGATGGAACATCTCCGGGTCGCGGCTGCCGAGGGCCAGGACGCAGGGCGGCACCTCCGGCGACACGTTCAGGCGGATCAGCGCCTGGCTGCGCACCAGCCCGGCCCCGGCACCGAACAGCGCCTCCTCGCCGCTCATGTCCGATTCGAGCAGCAGCTCCTGCGCGCCGAGGCGGCGTCCGATCTCGCCGGGCCCGACGATGCGGACCTCGGCACTGTGCGGCGGCGCTTCCTCGCCCTCCGCCGCTTCGACCAGCAGCGTCACCACGTCGAGGTCGAGCAGCACGGCGAGGTCGGTCGACACCGTGTGGATCAGTTGCTCGAAGCTTTCGGCATCGAGCAGGAACAGGATCGCGGCATGCACCCGGTTCTGGGTGTTGTGGTTGGCGCGGCTGGCGCCGATGAAGGCGCGCTGCTGGTCCTTCAGCCGGTCGACCTGGCCGCGCAGCCTTTCGGCCTGGTAGCCCTGCAGGTCGATCACCCCTTCGCCACGATCGCGCGGCGGCAGGGCCAGCCGGCCCAGCAGATCCGGATGCTGGGCCAGGAAGTCCGGATGGGCCAGCAGCCAAGCCGAGACGTCCGCCGCGGTGAGCGCGGGGACGTCCGGCTGCTTCACTTCCTGTGCCAACGAGCCGCCCTCACGCCGCCGACTTCTGCTGCTTCAAGGCGGCGAGCTCGCTTTCGTCGAGGATGCTCTGGCCGGTCTTCTGCCAGTCGGCCACGAAGGCGGACAGGCCCTTGTCGGTCAGCGGGTGGCTGAACAGGGCGCGCAGCGCCGCCGGCGGCAGGGTGCCGACATGGGCGCCGAGCTTGGCGGCCTCGATCACGTGGCGCGGACCGCGGATCGACGCCACCAGCACCTGGGTCTTGATGTCCGGGTACTGGCGGTAGATCTGGACGATGTCGCCGATCAGCGCCATCCCGTCCTCGCCGACATCGTCGAGCCGGCCGACGAAGGGCGAGATGAAGGTCGCGCCGGCCTTCGCCGCCAGGATCGCCTGGCCGGCCGAGAAGCACAGCGTGACGTTGACCATGGTGCCGGCGTCGGACAAGGTGCGGCAGACCTTGAGTCCGGCGGGCGTCAGCGGCACCTTGACCGCGATGTTCTTCGCGATCTTGGACAGCTTGCGGCCCTCGGCCATCATGGTGTCGAAGTCGGTCGCGGCGACCTCGGCCGAGACCGGCCCCTTCACCACCTCGCAGATCTGCGGGATCAGGTCCAGGAACTTGGCCCCGGACTTGGCGATCAGGGAGGGGTTGGTGGTCACCCCATCGACCAGGCCGGTGGAGGCCAGGTCACGGATTTCGTTGAAGTCGGCGGTATCGATGAAGAACTTCATGGGCCTCGTTCCAATGGCCGGCGGTCGCTTCGGACCGATGCGCGGCGCCGATGTCGGCCCGCAGGGACAAGTCTAGCCCATGGCGGAGTCCGAGGCCACAACAGCGACGCCGGTCGACGACGAGAATGGCGCGATCGCCACGGTGCGGGTGCTGCTGCCGCTGCCCTTGGCAGAAGCTTACGATTACGCGGTGCCGGAGGGCCTGGATCTTGCGCCCGGCAGCGTTGTCGAGGTGCCGCTGGGCCGCCTCAGGCGCATCGGCGTGGTCTGGGGGCCGGGCACGGGCCAGGTCGCCCGGGCGCGGCTGAAGCCCGTGCTGCACCGCTTCGACCTGCCGCCGCTGCCGGAGGTGGCACGGAATTTCATCGACCGGGTCGCCCGCTACACCCTGTCGCCGCCCGGCGCGGTGCTGCGCATGACCCTGTCCTCGACCGGGGCGCTGGAGCCGCCGAAGCCGATCACGGCCTATCGCCGGGCGGCGCTGCCGCCCGAGGGGGCCAAGCTCAGCGCGGCCCGGCGGCGGGTGCTGGCGGTGCTCGAGGACGGGCCGCCGCGGCTGCCGGCCGAGCTGGCGCGCGAGGCCGGCTGCGGCAGCGCCGTGATCAAAGGCATGGCCGAGGCCGGGCTGCTCGAGACCGTGCTGCTGCCCGGCTTCGACCCGGTGCCGCAACCGGACCTGGCCCGGCCGCGGGCGGTGCTGGGCGAGACCCAGCGCGAGGCGGCGGACCGGCTGATCGATGCGGTCGCCGATGGCGGCTATTCGACCACCCTGCTCGACGGCGTCACCGGCTCGGGCAAGACCGAGGTCTATTTCGAGGCGGTGGCGGCGGCCCTGGCGGCCGGACGGCAGGTGCTGGTGCTGCTGCCGGAGATCGCACTGTCGGCGCATTGGCTGGACCGCTTCGCCGCCCGCTTCGGCGTGCGGCCGACCGAATGGCATTCCGAGCTGGGCCCGACCCAGCGCCGGCGCAACTGGCGGGCGGTGGCCTTCGGCGAGGCCCGCGTGGTCGTCGGCGCCCGCTCGGCCCTGTTCCTGCCCTATCCCGATCTCGGCCTGATCGTGGTCGACGAGGAGCATGAGAGCGCCTTCAAGCAGGAGGACGGCGTCGTCTACCAGGCCCGCGACATGGCGGTGCTGCGCGGCCATCTCGGCAACTTCCCGGTCGTGCTGGCCTCGGCCACCCCGTCGCTGGAGACGCTGGCCAATGTCGAGGCCGGGCGCTACGCCGCGCTGGAGCTGCCGTCGCGGCACGGCGCGGCGCGGCTGCCGGCGGTCAGCGCGATCGACATGCGCCACGAATCGCCGCCGCGCGGCCGCTTCCTGTCGCCGACCCTGCGCGAGGCGGTGGTCGAGACGCTGGCGGCGGGCGAGCAGGCGATGCTGTTCCTGAACCGCCGCGGCTACGCGCCCCTGACCCTGTGCCGGCATTGCGGCCATCGCCTCGAATGCCCGCATTGCACCGCCTGGCTGGTCGAGCATCGCCTGGCCGGACGGCTGGAATGCCACCATTGCGGCCACCGGGCGCCGCTGCCCAGGGCCTGCCCGTCCTGCCAGGCTGAGGGCAGCTTCGCCGCCTGCGGCCCGGGGGTGGAGCGGATCGCCGAGGAGGTCGACGCCACCCTGCCGGAGGCGCGCTGGCAGATCGTCGCCTCCGACACCTTCTCCGGTCCGCAGGCGATCGCCGACCTCACGGCGGATCTCGACAGCGGCGCCGTCAACCTCCTGATCGGCACCCAGATCCTGGCCAAGGGTCATAATTTCCCGGGCCTGACGCTGGTCGGGGTGGTCGACGCCGATCTCGGCCTGGCCGGCGGCGACCTGCGGGCAGCGGAGCGGACCTGGCAGCTGCTGCACCAGGTCGGCGGCCGGGCCGGGCGCGGCGAGAAGCCGGGCCGGGTGCTGCTGCAGAGCTTCATGCCCGACCACCCGGTGATGCAGACCCTGGTGGCCGACGACCGCGACGGCTTCCTGGCGTCGGAGGCGGAGGCGCGGCGGTCGCGCGGCCTGCCGCCCTACGGCAAGCTGGTGGCGCTGATCGTCTCCGGCCCCGACCGCGGCGCGGTCGACCGGGTGTCGCAGGAACTCGGCCGGGCGGCGCCGCAGGGCGACGGGCTAATGGTGCTGGGCCCGGCCGACGCGCCGCTGGCGATGCTGCGGGGGCGCCACCGCCGCCGCCTGCTCTTGAAGGCCGACCGGCGCATCGGCGTGCAGCCGCTGGTGGCGGACTGGGTGTCGCGGGTGCAGGTGCCGGGCACGGTGCGGGTGCAGGTCGACATCGACCCGTACAGCTTCCTGTGAATGGCGTCACCCAGCTCGCGATTCAGATCTAATCGAATCCAATCGACATGATTATATTTGATGGGAGGAGGTGCCGATGGAAACCAAGGTGCTGACCGCGCATGTGCCGCTGCCTCTGGCCGAGAAAGTGGATGAGCTTGCGGTCCGGCTGGAGCGTTCGCGCGGGTGGATCGTCCGGCAGGCCCTGGCGGCCTGGATCGACCAGGAGGAGGAGCGCCGCCGCCTGACGCTCGAAGCCCTGGCCGATGTCGATGCCGGCCACGTGATCGATCATCAGTCCGTGCAGGCCTGGGCCGACAGCCTCGACAGCGACACGCCGCTGCCGGTCCCGCGTTGACGGAGCTGACATGGACCAGCCGGGCGCTCTCGGATCTCGCGCGCCTTTATGAATTCCTCGCGCCGGTCAACCGCCAGGCTGCCGCCAGGACGGTGAGGTCATTGACGGCCGCGCCGGCACGGCTGCGCGACCATCCCCGCATCGGTGAGAAGCTGGAGGAATTCGAGCCGCGCGAGATCCGACGCATTCTGGTTGGCCGCTACGAGATGCGTTACGAGATCCAAGGCTCGACCATCTACGTCCTGCGCTTGTGGCATACACGCGAGGATCGTTAGGCGGCCTCGATGTCGGTCCTGGAGAAATCGTCGCCCTTGAACAGCAGCGGCACGCCATGCGTCCGGGCGCAGGCATAGGATATGCAGTCGGCGAGGTTGAGCTGCGCCGGATGGCCCCGGCCTTTGCCGTGGACGGCGAAGGCCGCAACGGCTGCGGTCGCGGTTTCGCCGTCGATCGGGATGATCGTGATCGCGGCCTCGTCGAGCAGCATATGGATCAAGGCTTCGGCCCGGACCGGGTCGAGCCGCAGCAGGGTGGAGAGCCGCATCGCCGCCTCGAGGACCACCAAGCCTGAGGTCAGGCGCCGTTCGGCCCTCGCCAGAAGGTCGGCATAGCGGGGCGCATCCGGCTCACCGGCGATCAGGGCGACGATCACCGACGTGTCGACGAACATCAATGGCCCCACATCTCATCGATCTCGTCCTTGGTCATGACGCGCCCGCCGGGTCCGGCTTCCGCGGCGGCGATCGCCGCGATCCGCGCAATGCGAACGGCGAGGGGCTCTTTCTCGGCCTCGCGGCGCAGCTCCGCCTCCAATGCCTGGATGACGGCTTCGGTCATGGTCACGTTGCGCCGGGAGGCGAGTTCCTGGGCCAGTTCACGCGCCCGGCTGTCACGGATCTGCAGTGTCACGACCGGCCCTCCTGGTGCTATCCATACATCAGTATATCGCGATCCATACGCCGGATGTGAAGGGTGTCGTCCCGGTCAGGCACCGGCCTCCCGCCCCGCCGGTGCGTGGCTGGCGCGCAGCGGCAGCTCCGGCAGGAACAGGATCGCCAGGAAGGCCACCGCGATGACGCCGGTGCCGGCCAGGAAGGTGGTGGCGATGGCGTGGCGGTACAGCTCGACCGCGGCGGCATGCGCCTCGGGCGGCAGCGTGGCCAGTTGCTGGAGCCCGGCCTGGGCCAGGCCCTCGGTCCCAGTCGCGACTCGCAGCTGCCCGGCCAGAACCGCTCCGGCCGCGGCCACGCCGACGGCGCCGCCCAGCGAGCGGCAGAAGGCCAGGGTGGCGGTGGCGGCGCCCAGATCCTCGCGTGGCACCGCGTTCTGCACGGCGATGGTCATGTTCGGCATCACCAGGCCGAGGCCGATGCCGATCGCGATCAGCGCCGGCTCGATCACCGGAATGCCCTGGGCGGTCGCGGCCGCCCAGCTCAGCACGGCGAAGGCCAGGGTGGCCAGGGCCAGCCCGCAGGTCTGCGCCGGCTTGTAGCGGCCGGAGCGCAGCAGCACTCGGCCGTTGAAGATCGAGGCGGCGACCAGCCCCACCATCAGCGGCCCGGTCAGCAGGCCGGAACGGGCGGCGCTGACACCCAGCACCAGCTGGAAGAACAGCGGGAAGAACACGCTGGCGGCCAGCATGCCCATGGAAGTCAGGGCCAGGACCAGGCAGCCGACGGCGAAGACCCGGTTGCCGCGCAGATGCAGCGGCAGCACCGGGTCGGGGAAGCGGCGGGCATGGGCGACGAACAGCACGGCCAGCGCCAGCACGGCGGCGCCGATGCCGAGGATCTCGGACGACGTCCAGGCGAATTGCGACCCGCCCAGGGTGAGGACCAGCAGGAAGGCCGTGGTCGCGACGGTCACCAGCAGAGCGCCGAGATAGTCGATCCGTTGCCGGCGGGCACGGTGCGGGCGGCGCAGGGCGCGGTGGGTCACGGCCAGGGCGACGGCGCCGACCGGCAGGTTGACGAAGAAGATCCAGTGCCAGGACAAGAGGTCGGTGATGGTGCCGCCGAGCGCCGGCCCGACCACGCTGCAGACCGCGAACACCGCTGCCACCGACCCCTGGCGACGGCCGCGCTGGGCCGGCGGCACCAGGTCGCCGATGGTGGCCTGGGCCAGCGGCAGCAACCCGCCGGCGCCCAGCCCCTGCACCGCGCGGAAGGCGATCAGTTGCGTCATGCACTGGGCCAGGCCGCACAGCGCCGAGCCCAGCAGGAACAGCAGCACGGCCAGGGCCAGCATCGGCTTGCGGCCGTGCCGATCGCTCAGCTTGCCGTAGAGCGGCATCACCGCGGTCGAGCCCAGGACATAGGCCGTCACCACCCAGGACAGGTGGGTGCCGCCGCCCAGGTCGCCGACGATGCTGGGCAGGGCGGTGGCGACGATGTTCTGGTCGAGCGCGCTGAGCCCGAGCACGATCATCAGCCCGACCAGCACGGCCCGGATCTCGCGGGCCGACACCTCGGGCTCGGCCGTCGGGACAGGGGGCGTCATTCGCCGAGCCTGACGAGAGCCGGGATCGCCGCCTCGATCGCCTGCCGCTCCGCCGGCGACAGGCGGTCCAGCCGGCGCGCCAGCCAGTCGGTCCGCTGCTGCCGCAGGGCGTCGGCCCGGCGAACGCCCTCCGCGGTCGCGACCAGGCCGGTGCGGCGGCGGTCCTGCGGGTCCGGCGGAGTGCGGGCGATCAGCCCGGCCGCCTCCAGCTGCTTGACGTGGCCGCTGACGGTCGGGCCGCGCAGCCCCTCGATCTCGGCCAGGGCGCCGACGCCGATGCCGGGGGACTTGATGATCAGGACCAGCAACAGGTTCTGCAGGGGCGTGACGTCCCCATCCTGGGTCTCCCGCCGCATCCGCCGGTATAGCCGCAGCAGCGCCGGCCGCATCGCTTCGGCCAGGATGTCGGAAGCCGCCGGGTCCGCAGATGCCATGGTCGTGCGTCCAGATAGATAGGTTGCCTATCTATATATCCGGACGAGGACACCCCGCAACGGGCGCCGGTGCCGCAGGGGTCAGCGCGGCGGTTCGCTCAGCTCCAGCCGGTTGCCGGCCGGGTCGCGGGTGAACAGGCGGCGATAGCCGACGGGCGGCCGCGGGTCGAGCTCGGTCGGCGCCCCGGCGGTGTGCAGCCGGGCCTCGGCCGCGTCCAGGTCAGAGACTATCAGGCAGAGGTGGCGGTCCGCCGCCAGCTGCTCGGCGCGGCCGGGCGCGTCCGGCGACAGGTGGATCTCGGCGGCGCCGACCTTCAGCCAGGCGCCCTGGCTGCGCCGGCCCTGCGGCTTCGGCAACGGCTCCAGCCCCAGCGTCTCGATGTAGAAGCGCACCGTCTCGGCCTCCAGCTCGGCCGGGAAGGTCAGGTTGGCGTGATGCAAAGCGAGGATCGTCACGAACGCCCAAGCAACCAGGCGAAGGCGGCCAGCACCGTGGCGTAGACGTCTCGCTTGAACGGCACGATCTCGGCCAGCACCCGGTCCGGCGCCGACCAGCGCCAGGCGTCGAACTCCGGATGCTCGGTCTCGATGTCGATGTCCCGGTCCTCGCCCAGGAAGCGCAGCGCCACCCAGCGCTGCTCCTGGCCGCGATAGCGGCCGCCCCAGACCTTGCCGACCAGATGGTCCGGCAGGTCGTAGCGCACCGGCTCCGGCGCCTCGGCCAGGAATTCGGCCCGGTCGGTGCCGATCTCCTCCTTCAGCTCGCGGAAGGCGGCCTCACGCACCGTCTCGCCCTTGTCGATGCCGCCCTGCGGCATCTGCCAGCCATCGGGCGTATCGCGGCGGCGCGCCACGAAGACGCGGCCGTCGCGGTCCAGCAGCATGATGCCGACGCAAGGCCGGTACGGCAGGGCGTCCTTCGGCTTGTCCGGCGTTGCCATAATGCGGCGGGACTAACCCGCCTGCCCCTTCTGGAACAGCGCCAGGCCGCGCAGCAGGTCGAGCGCCCGCGACAGCTGGTAGTCGACATCCGCGGGCTTGTTGGCGTCGGCCGCCCCGTCGGACGGCGGCGACGCCGCCTTGTCCTGGCCCGGGGTGGCCGGCTTGTCGGTCTGGGCGCCACCGCCCGCCGGCGGGGTCGTCGGGGCCTTCTGGTCGGCGCCGCCTTCGCTTGGCACGTTCTGCTTGTTGTCGTTGTTCAGCGCGCCCTTCAGGTCGGCCTCGCGATAGCCGCGCATCTGCGCGATCTCCTCGATCCGGGCCTGCTGCACCTCGATGTCCGGGGTGATGCCGAGCTGTTGGATCGACCGGCCGGACGGCGTGTAGTAGCGCGCCGTGGTCAGCCGCATCGCGCCATGGCCCGGCAGCGGGATGATGGTCTGGACCGAGCCCTTGCCGAAGCTCTGCGTCCCCATCAGCACGGCGCGGTGGTGGTCCTGCAGCGCGCCGGCCACGATCTCCGACGCCGAGGCCGAGCCGCCATTGATCAGCACCACCAGCGGCAGGCCGTCGGCCAGGTCGCCCGGGGTGGCGTTGTAGCGCTGCGCCTGGTCGGCCTTGCGCGACCGGGTCGAGACGATCTCGCCCTTGTCGAGGAAGGCGTCGGACACGGCGATCGCCTGGTCCAGCAGGCCGCCCGGGTCGTTGCGCAGGTCGAGGACATAGCCCTGCAGCTTGTCGCCGAGCTTCTTCTTGATGTCGGCGATGCCGCGCTTCAGCCCGTCCTCGGTGCGCTCGGTGAAGCTGGTGATGCGGATGTAGCCGACGTCGCCCTCGGTCCGCCAGCGCACCGATTCCACCGGGATGGTGGCGCGCGCCAGGGTCAGGTCGAAGGGCTCCTGGTCGCCGCGGCGGACGGTGATGACGATGTTGCTGCCCACCGGGCCGCGCATCTTATCGACCGCCTCGTTGAGGCTCATATTGACGATCGGCTTGCCGTCGATGGCGATGATCAGATCGCCGGCCTGGACCCCGGCCTTGGCGGCGGGGGTGTCGTCGATCGGCGACACCACCTTCACCACCCCGTTCTCCATCGTCACCTCGATCCCGAGGCCGCCGAAGCTGCCCCGGGTCTGGGACTGCATGTCCTGGAACTCGTCGGAGTTCAGGAAGTTGGAGTGCGGGTCCAGCGAGGTCAGCATGCCGTTGATCGCGGCCTCGATCAGCTGCTTGTCGCTGACCTGCTCGACATATTCCGCGCGCACCCGCTCGAACACCTCGCCGAACAGGTCGAGCTGCTTGTAGGTGTCGGTGGAGTCATTGCTCGTCGCGGCCTTGTCGGGCGCCTTGTCCTGCGCCCAGCCTTCGAAGGTCAAGGTATGCCCGCCGACGAAGGCCAGGCCCAGCAGGGCCCCGATGGCGACGGCGTTCAGGTGCTTCTTCATGCTTGCCCTCGCTGGCGGCAGGGCCGCCAGGCGCTCGAGTCAATCGGCCGACCGGCCGGCTCCGGAAACCCGGAGGGGTGGCTGGCCAGGGTGGACGCCATTCGATGATATCTGCCGGGTTTCGGCGGGATCAAGTTACCTGACGTCCATCTTTGCGGTTTCGCGTCACAAGGTCGACCCCGAATGTGGCGGTCAGGCGGCGTCGATCAGGCTGCGCCCGGTCATCTCGTCCGGCTGCGCCAGCCCGATCAGCTCCAGCAGGGTCGGCGCCACATCGGCCAGCCTGCCGTCGTGCAGGCTGCGGCGGGCGCCCGGCGCATTGACCAGGATCACCGGCACCTTGTTCAGCGTGTGCGCGGTGTGCGGGCCGCCGGTGACCGGATCGCGCATCAGCTCGGCGTTGCCATGGTCGGCGGTGACGATCATGGCGCCGCCCTGGCGCCGCACCGCGGCCTCGACCTTGCCGAGGCAGGTGTCGACGGTTTCGCAGGCCTTGATCGCCGCCGCCAGGATGCCGGTGTGGCCGACCATGTCCGGATTGGCGAAGTTCACCACCACCAAGTCGTATTTGCCGCTGTCGATCGCCGCGACCAGCTTCGCGCACACCTCCGGCGCCGACATCTCCGGCTGCAGGTCGTAGGTGGCGACCTTGGGGGAGGGGACCAGGATCCGGTCCTCGCCGGGGAATTGCGTCTCCTCGCCGCCGTTGAAGAAGAAGGTGACGTGCGGGTATTTCTCGGTCTCGGCGGTGCGCAGCTGGGTCTTGCCGGCCGCCGACACCACCTCGCCCAGCCCCTTGGCGATCGATTTCGGCGGGAAGATCGCCGACATGAAGCCGTTCAGCAGGTCGGAATACTCGACCAGGCCGCAGGCATCGGCGAAGCGGATCGGGGTGCGGGCGAAGCCGTCGAAGGCCGGGTCCAGCAGCGCCTGCAGGATCTCGCGCACCCGGTCGGCCCGGAAATTGGCGCACAGCACGCCGTCGCCGTCCTTCATCCCGGCGTAGCCGCCGATCACGCTCGGCAGGATGAACTCGTCGCCGGTGTCGGCCTGGTAGGCGGCCTCGATGGCGGCGACCGGGTCCGGCGCGGCCTCGCCCTTGGCCTCGGCGACGGCGCGGTAGGCCTTCTCCACCCGCTCCCAGCGCTTGTCGCGGTCCATGGCGTAGTAGCGCCCGTCGACCGTGGCGACGCGGGCATTCGGCAGCCCGTCGATGTCCTGCAGGAAGCGGCGGAGATAGTCGGCACCGGCGCGCGGCGGGGTGTCGCGCCCGTCGGTATAGGCATGGACCGCGACCGGCACGCCGGCCTCGGCGACGATCCTGGCCAGCGCCGCGATCTGGTCCTGATGGGCGTGCACGCCGCCGGGCGACAGCAGGCCCATCAGATGGCAGGTGCCGCCGGAGGCCTTGAGCGCCGCGACGTGCTGCTGCAGCGCCTTGGCCTTGGCCAGGGAACCGTCGGCGATGGCGTTGAAGATCATCTGCAGGTCCTGGAACACCACCCGGCCGGCGCCGAGATTCATGTGCCCGACCTCGGAATTGCCGATCTGGCCGTGCGGCAGGCCGACGGCCTCCTCGCTGGCCTGCAGGAAGGCGTGCGGCTCCTCCGCCCACAGCCGGGCGAAATTCGGCGTGTCGGCCAGGCGCACGGCGTTGTCCGCCTCCTCCTCGCGCCAGCCCCAGCCGTCGAGGACGCAGAGGACGACGGGCCGAGGGGTGTTCGGACGGGGTGGGGTCGCTGCGCTCATCGCATGTCCTTTCTCGGAATCCGCCCTTCATGTATCGATTGGCGCCGCCGGGGCAAGGGCGTTCCGCCCGCTCGGCGTGGATCGGAGGCGGCATGGCAAGGTTCGACACCCGATGGCTCGCGGCGGTTCTGCTGCTCGCCGGCTGTGCCGGTCCCGTGGTCGGCGGCGCCGCCTATGACACCAAGGATCCGGTCGACCGCTGGCAGGCGGCGCTGCGGGCCAATGCCGCGCGCTATGTCTGCGGCGCGGCGCTGGAGGAGGGGCGTGAGAGCCGGCTCGCCGACACCCTGGTCGAGGCCCAGCACCAGGCGGAAGCGGCTCTGGCGAAGCGGGAGGATACGGTGCCGACCGACCCCGAGGTGCTGGGCGACATCGCCGCCCGCCGCACGCAGCAGGAGCGGGCGGTGCGCGATGCGGTCGCAGCGCGCGGCTGCTCCGATCCGCAGATCATGGATCTGATCGGCCTCGCCGAGCGTTTGTCCGCCGGGCAGGCGTGACCTGACGGTGATTTGACGGAGACAGCGATGCGCATCACGCGCCTCGGATCGGCCGCGGTGGTCGCGGCCCTCGCCCTCGGGGGCTGCAACGAGCAGGGCTATATCGACCCCGGATACCCCGGCAATTCCGGCTATCCCGGCTATTCCAGCTATTCCGGGGCAGGGCGGGTGCCGCAGCAGGCGAGCTATGCCGGCGATGCGCTGCAGCGCTACGACGCCATGGTCCGGGCCGAATCCGCCGCCCGGTCCTGCCGGGTGCGGCTCGACCCGCAGCAGGAGCAGCGCTTCGGACAGGTGCTGTCGCAGGCGGAATCCGAAGCGGCGGGTCAACTCGCCGGCGCCTCGGGAGCGCCGGGCAACGAATCCGCGGTCTGGCAGGAGCTCGGCACCCGGCGCGCCGCGAATGAGCGCGACGCCGCCACCCTGGCCCGCCAGCGCGGCTGCAACTCCGGCCCGGTCGAGGAGCTGATCGGCAGCTACCGCAACTTCGCGGCAATGGGCTGAGCGTCTCAGGGTCCGAACAGGACCCGGAACATGATGCGCCCGGGGACGGCGAAGGCGACGACCAGCGGGATGCCGAGGGCGAAGTAGGCGATGTTCCGCATGATCCGGCGGTGGCGTTCGATGTCGTGCCGCCGGGCGGCGGCGACGGCCCGCCACACGCTGGTCAGGGTGAGCACGGCGAGCAGGTGGAGCCAGCTGATCGGCCCGACATGCGGCGGGATCGGTCGGTCCAGGATGAAGAGGGCGCTGACGCAGGCGCCGATCAGCGCCGCGACCCAGATCCAGCCCGTGGCGCGGTGGCGCGGCGTCCCCTTCGGCAGGATCAGCTGCAGCGGCGCCAGGACGACCGCGACGCAGACCGCGGCGACGTGGAGCCGGATGACGAGCGGCGCGTCCAGCAGCGGCGCAAGCGACATGGTCTTCCCCTCGTCACGCCCTCACGCCCGGTGATACGGGTGCCCGCTCAGGATGGTCTGGGCGCGGTAGATCTGCTCTGCCAGCATCGCCCGGGCCAGCATGTGCGGCCAGGTCAGGCGGCCGAAGGACAGCAGCAGCTCGGCCCGGTCGCGCACCGCATCGTCATGGCCGTCGGCGCCACCGATCAGGAAGGCGGCCTCGGCGCGGCCCTCGTCGCGCCAGCGGCCGAGCAGGCGGGCGAAGCCGGCGCTGTCGAGGTCGCGGCCGCGCTCGTCCAGCGCCACCATGGCGGCCCCGGCCGGAACCGCGGCCAGCAGCAGCGCCGCCTCCTCGCGCTTCAGCGCAGCGCCGGACAGGCCCTTGCGGGCCTCGACCTCGCGCAAGGTCAGCGGCCAGGCGGAGCGGCCGGCATAATCGTCGAACAGCTCGCGCAACGGCCCGGGGCGGCCGCGGCCGACCGCGGCAATGGTCAGCCGCATCGCGGAACCGTCGGGACCGGTCTAAGCCGTGCCGGCGATGCGGGTGACCCGCTCGGCGTCGTCGTCCCACATCTTCTCGAGGGCGTAGAAATCGCGCACCTCGGGGCGGAACAGATGGACGACCACGTCGCCGGCATCGATCAGCACCCAGTCGCCCCGCGCCTGGCCCTCGACCTGGACCGGGCCGGGCGCCAGCGGCTTCAGCTTCTCCAGCAGATGGTCGGCCATGGCGGCGACCTGGCGCGAGGAGCGGCCGGTGGCGATGATCAGGCTGTCGGCGATGGAGGACCGGCCGGTCAGGTCGATCACGACCAGATCTTCGGCCTTGTCGTCGTCAAGCGACGTCAGAGCAGTCTCAAGCAGAGGCCGGGCAAGGCTGGCTGCGAGGCCCGGCGGCAGACGCCCGGCTTCGGCCCGGGGCGTCTCGGTGTTCGGTCGTATGGCGTTCACCTCAAGGTTGTGCGGCGGCACGGCGCTGATGCGCCGCGGCGTCGACGGGGCTGGGGCGAAGCTGCCGCGCGGCCCTCAGCGCCGTGGCCGAGGCCGGATGACGCTTCGCCAGGAAGAACACCCAGGCCGGTGCGGCCGTTCCGGCCAGAGCCCGGGTGTGATCCTGGTCGATCCGCGCCCGCGCGAACCGCCGCGCCGCCAATCCCGACAACGCTCTTAGAGAATAGGTAGGACGGTCGTAGACGGCAACCGGCACGGTCTCGAAGATTTTCGTCCAGCGCTGCCAGTGGCGGATCTGCGCCAGGTTGTCGGCGCCCATCAGCCAGACGAACTCGGTCCGCGGGAAGCGGGCGGTCAGCGCCTTCAGCGTGTCGGCGGTATAGCGGGTGCCGAGCGCGGCCTCGATGCCGGTGACGACGATGCGCGGGTGGCGGGCGGCGCGGCGGGCGGAGTCGATCCGCTCGGCGAAGGGCGCCATGCCGGCGGCCGGCTTCAGCGGGTTCTGCGGCGACACCAGCCACCACACCGCGTCCAGGCCCAGCCGCTTCATCGCCTCGACGCTGATGTGCCGGTGCCCGTCATGGGCCGGGTTGAACGACCCGCCGAGCAGCCCGACGCGGCAGCCGTCCCAGATCCGGCCGTGCCGGGGATTGGGCGGGGTCAGCATGGCGCAAGCCCGCCCGCGGGAACTATGGCCGCATCATTAATGCTCCCCCTCCCCCCGCGGGAGGGGGTAGGGGGAGGGGGCTCTCTAAGGCCAAACAGATGGCCCGACACCTCTGGATGTCCGAAGCCGACCGTCCACCCGCTCATGCGGAGGGACACCCCTCCCCCTACCCCCTCCCGCAAGGGGAGGGGGAGCGTGGATGGCAGGGGCATTGCTGATGGCTGCAATCTGATCCCGCCGGCCGTCAGGGCCGGGTCTGGCCGGTGCCGCGGACGAGGTACTTCGTGCTCGTCAGCTGCTCGGTGCCGACCGGGCCGCGAGCGTGCAGCCGGCCGGTGGCGATGCCGATCTCGGCGCCCATGCCGAACTCGCCGCCATCGGCGAACTGGGTCGAGGCGTTGACCAGCACGATGGCGCTGTCGACCCGGGCCAGGAACGCCTCGGTCGCCGCCGCGTCGGCGGTGACGATGCTGTCGGTGTGGTGGCTGCCGTGCAGGTTGACGTGCTCGATCGCGGCGTCCAGCCCGTCCACCGTCTTCACCGACAGGATGGCGTCGAGATATTCGGTGTCCCAGTCGTCGTCGGAGGCGGCGAGGACGCGCGGGTCGATCGCCTGCACCACGGTGTCGCCGCGGATCTCGCAGCCGGCCTCGATCAGGTCGTCGAGGATCGGCCGCAGCATCGAACCGGCGACGCTGCGGTCGATCAGCAGCGTCTCGGTCGCGCCGCACACGCCGGTGCGACGCATCTTGGCGTTGTACACGACGCGCCGCGCCATCTCCGGGTCGGCCGCCTCATGCACATAGGTGTGATTGATGCCGTCCAGGTGCCACAGCACCGGGATCCGGCTGTCCGCCGCCACGCGCGCGGTCAGCGACTTGCCGCCGCGCGGGATCACCACGTCGACGAACTCGGTGAGGCCCAAGAGCTCGCCGACCGCGGCGCGGTCGCGGGTCGGCACCAGCTGCACCGCGCTGCGCGGCAGCCCGGCCTTCTTCAGCCCGTGGCCGACCGCGGCGGCGATGGCGGTGGAGCTGCGGAAGCTTTCCGACCCGCAGCGCAGGATGCAGGCGTTGCCCGCCTTCAGGCACAGCGCCGCGGCGTCTGCGGTGACGTTGGGCCGGCTCTCGAAGATCACGCCGACGACGCCGAGCGGCACCCGCACGCGCTGGATGCGCAGCCCGTTCGGCCTGGTCCAGTCGGCCAGCACGTCGCCGATCGGGTCGGGCAGGTCGGCCACGGCCTCCAGCCCCTGGGCGATCGCCTCGATCCGCTTGTCGTCCAGCGCCAGCCGGTCGAGGAAGGATCCGGCGACGCCGTTGCGCCGCGCCTCCGCCATGTCCTCGGCATTGGCCGCCAGGATCAGCGCGCGGTCGTCACGGATCGCCGCCGCCGCCGCCGTCAGCGCCGCGTCCTTCTGCGGTCGCGGCGCCAGAGCCAGCGCGGCGGCGGCACTGCGTGCGGCGGCGCCCAGGCGGCGCATCAGCTCGGCGGTGGTCTCGGTCTCGGCGTCGAACAGGGCGGTCATCACGGGTCTCTCAGGCGCGATGCCGTAGCCTAGCGCAGCTTTCCGCCGGGTTCACTGCGCATCGGCCGCAGGGGCGCCATGCTCGCTGGCGCCATGCCCGTTGTGGCTGCGATCCTCGGACGGGCCGCGGAACTCGGCCAGGTTCAGCGCCGTGTTGATCACGCCGATATGGCTGAAGGCCTGCGGGAAGTTGCCGAGCTGGCGCTTGACGATCGGGTCGTACTCCTCCGCCAGCAGCCCGACGTCGTTGGCCAGGCCGATCAGCCGCTCATACAGGGCGGTGGACCGGTCGACGGCGCCGATCATGGCCAGCGCATCGGCCAGCCAGAAGCTGCAGACCAGGAAGGTGCCCTCCTCGCCGACCAGGCCGTCGACGCCCGAATCCGTCTCGTAGCGCCGAACCAGCCCGTCGACGGTCAGCTCGCGCTCGATCGCCTCGACCGTGCCGATCACCCGCGGGTCGTCCGGCGGCAGGAAGCCGACCATCGGGATCTGCAGCAGCGCCGCGTCCAGCATCTCCGAGCCATAGGACTGGACGAAGGCGTTGCGGTGCTCGGAGAAGCCCTGGGCGCAGACCTCGGCATGGATGCGGTCGCGCAGCGCCCGCCAGGCCCGGACCGGTCCCTCCAGGCCGAACTGCTCGACCGCCTTGATCGACCGGTCGAAGGCGACCCAGGCCATCACCTTGCTGTGCACGAAGTGCCGCCGCGGGCCGCGGATCTCCCACAGCCCCTCATCCGGCTTGTGCCAGATCTTCTCGAGATAGCCGAGCAGCACCCGCTGCACCCGCCAGGCATCGTGCGGATGGGTCAGGCGCTTCTTGCGGGCGACGTGGATGGCGTCCAAGAGCTCGCCATAGACGTCGAGCTGCAGCTGGGCATGGGCGCCGTTGCCGACCCGGACCGGCTTGCTGCCCTCGTAGCCGGCCAGCCAGGGGATCTCCAGCTCGGTCAGCCGGCGCTCCCCCGCCAGCCCGTACATGATCTGCAACTGCTCGGGCCGCCCGGCCGCGGCGCGGCGCAGCCAGTCGCGCCAGGACGCCGCCTCCTCGGTGAAGCCGGCGCCGAGCAGGGCGTAGAGGGTCAGGGTCGCGTCCCGGATCCAGCAGTAGCGGTAGTCCCAGTTGCGCTCGCCGCCCAGCTCCTCGGGCAGCGAGGTGGTGGCGGCGGCGACGATGCCGCCGGTCGGGGCGTAGGTCAGCGCCTTGAGGGTGAGGGCGGAGCGCAGCACGGCCTCGCGATAGGGGCCGTCATAGGTGCAGCTGTGGGCCCAGCCCTGCCACCAGGTCTCGGTGTCGATCAGCGACCGGAACGGGTCGATCACCCCCGGCTCGGGCAGGTGGGACGGGTACCAGGTCAGGATGAAGGGCAGGCGGTCGCCGGCCTCGACCGTGAAGTCGCCCACCGTCTTCATCGATTCGCCGTACAGCGCGATCGGCGACCGGAAGCGCAGGGCGTCGGGGCCGGCGATGGCGACGATGCCGTCCGGCCGGTGCCGCACCCAGGGCACGATGCGGCCGTAGTCGAAGCGGAACGCCGCCTCGAGCCGCATCGGCACCGTGCCGCTGCGGCCCTCGACCAGCCGGATGATCGAGAGCTCGTCCTCGCGGTGCGGCAGGGGCATGAAGTCGATCACCGCGACCGTGCCGGAGTCGGTCTCGAACTCGGTCTCCAGCACCAGCGTGTTGCCACGGTAGCGGCGGCGGGTGCGGGCGGTGAACTGGTCGTCCGGCGCGATCTGCCAATGGCCGTTGTCGCAGTCGCCGAGCAGCCGGGCGAAGCAGGCTTCGGAATCGAAGCGCGGCAGGCACAGCCAGTCGATCGACCCGTCGCGCCCGACCAGGGCCGCGGTGCGGCAGTTGCCGATGATGGCATAGTCCTCGATCCGACCCGCCGGGCCCGTGAAGCGCCCCTCGGTGCGCACCTTCGGCTGCTTGCCGGTGGCGCGTCCCTCGGTGCCGTCGGCGGCGGGGGTGGGCACTGCGTCCGGATGCCCTGTCAGTGACGCCATGTCGATCTCCGCTGGTGTCGTCATGCCGGGGAAGGGTGGAGACGGCCGGTTTGTTCCGCTGCGCTGTCACCATACACCGCGACGGAACGCCGCGCGCCTGGCCGGTTGCGATCGATCCGATCACCATAGCGGTCCCGATCGCGATGTCGAATAATGCGCTGCCCGATTCCTTGCATCGGACGCGCAGCCGCCTCCCGGTTATTGCAATCTTTGATGTTGTCTTCTCAGGAACGGGCCCCAATCTTCTGATTATGAAGGCGTTGCGCATCCTGGCCGTGGTCATGGCCGTTCTCGCGGCGCCGTGCGGGACCCTCTCGGCGGCGGACGCGCCGATTCGTCTCGATACGCTACTCGACCAGCTCCGGACCGCCACAGACGTGGCGGAGGCGCAGCGGCTGGAGCGCCAGATCTGGACCCGGTGGCTGAGCTATGAGGGGGCCGACCCGCTGGTGCCGGACCTGCTGCAACGAGGCAACGCCGCCCTCCAGGAGCGCGACTACGCCGTGGCGGAAGCCGCCTTCACCGCGGTGGTGGAGCGGGCCCCGGATTTCGCCGAGGGCTGGGACCGCCGGGCGGTGGTGCGCTTCCTGCGCGGCAACTGCGACGGCGCGGTCCAGGACATCGACCGCACTTTGGCGCTGGAGCCGCGGCATTTCGGGGCGCTGTTCGGCCTCGGCCTGTGCCGGACCGTGCAGGGCGACCACCAGGCGGCGTTGAATGCCTTCGAGCGGGTGCTGGCGCTGGACCCGCACTATGCCCCGGCCCAGAGCCAGGCGGAGCTGATGCGCAAGTATCTCGCCGGCTACCCGCTCTGATCCGGTTCGCCTCTTGCCGAGCGGCCGGGCCGGACCGATTTTCATCTCATGCGCCGCATCCTCGCCCTGCTGCTGCCGATGCTGCTGTTCGTCCTGGCCGGCCCGGCCGTGGCCCAGGACCGGGCGGCGCAGCTGGATGCGCTGTTCGCCCAGCTGAAGACCGCGGCGCCGGAGGAGGAGCCGGGGCTGCAGATCCAGATCTGGCAGCTCTGGTTCGCCTATGACGGCAAGGACGCGGACGTTCCGGGGCTGATGGAGCGCGGCAACACCGCGATGGCGACCGACGACTACGCCGTGGCCGAGGCCGCGTTCACCGCGGTGATCGAGCGCGACCCGGCTTATGCCGAGGGCTGGAACCGGCGGGCCACGGTGCGCTACCTGCGCGGCAACATCCAGGGCTCGATCGCCGATATCGACCAGGTGCTGGCGCGCGAGCCCCGCCATTTCGGCGCGTTGTCGGGCCTCGGCCTGTGCCGGATCAAGCTCGGCGACACCAAGGGGGCGATCGAGGCCTATCAGCGGGTGCTGGCGATCGACCCGCAGATGGCCACCGCCCGCATTCAGATCGAGCAGTTGAAGAAGCTCCAGGCCGGGGACCCGATCTGAGGCTGAGCGCTGGAGCCATTTGCTCCTCAGTCTCTTCCCTCTCCTGTCATTGCCGGGCTTGACCCGGCAATCCAGGGGCCGCCCAGAGCGGCATCGACATTCCTGGATGCCCGGGTCAAGCCCACAGGTGTCCGGCACGGATTTTGCGTTCATGCGAGGGACCGGCGGAGTGTCAAGGAAGGGGGAGCGAAGTCGAAACGAGTCTGCCGGGGATCGGGACGGTGCGTCGGCTCAGGGGCGAGCAGGC
>Ga0209025_1002322_pt1 | contig 20551 bp, 18 predicted proteins | sample AraplaMF_Col_mLB_FD_184256 | JGI IMG/M metagenome (GOLD analysis project Ga0209025, IMG submission 184256) | Arabidopsis root microbial communities from the University of North Carolina, USA - plate scrape MF_Col_mLB (SPAdes) (version 2) | ecosystem: Host-associated > Plants > Roots > Endosphere... | reverse complement strand
CGCACAGACAAAACACGTTGTTGCTGTCGCTTCGCTTTCGCACAGACAAAACACGTTGTTGCTGTCGCTTCGCTTTCGCACAGACAAAACACGTTGTTGCTGTCGCCTCGCTTTCGCACAGGCAAAACACGTTGTTGCTGTCGCTTCGCTTTCGCACAAGAAAAACATCTGTTGCTGTCGCTCCGCTTCCGCACAAAAACCCGCAAAGCCGATTCCGGACGCAATTATACCGAGGTGTAATTGATTTTTTTTCCATTTGAAAAGCAGGAATTATTGCTTCTTTTATTGTATACAAACAACTAAGGTTTATTCTTTTGATTTCCGAAAGTTGCACAGTGTCATTTCCGCATTATAAAAACTAAAGAGTTGTTATTGTTTATGTTCGTGCGTTTTACTCGGTTTTCTTAAAGGCTAGATGCAAAATAAAATAAATCATAAGAAAAATTATCGGAGACGATAAGTGTTAAAAAATCCAAGCTATGATATAACATCATCCTGTATAAAAAAAGATGAGTAAGGTCACCTTGAATAGTGGGGGTGACTATATGGAAGAATATTTAACAATTGTTTTTAGAACCTGCTTTTTATATGTGTTTATCCTAATAATTTTTCGTTTAATGGGTAAACGTGAGGTCGGCGAATTATCTGTAATCGATTTAGTTGTATCCATTTTAATGGCTGAGGTGGCTGCGTTTGCACTTGATGATTCCGAAAGTCCTTTATTTAATGTAATTTTACCAATCATCGTGTTGTTTTTCATTCAAATAACAACTGCATATTTGTCACTCAAAAATAAAAAATTCCGTGACTTAGTTGATGGTGATCCTGTATTACTTATAAAAGATGGTGTCATTTTAGAAAGTGAAATGCGCAAGCAACGCTATAATCTAGATGATTTGTGTCAACAATTACGCGAAAACGGAAATGCTTCCGTTACAGATATTGCATATGCCTATTTGGAGCCTTCTGGCAATCTGTCCGTCTACCAAAAAGATGAAAAAGCATTTGTTTATCCACTGATTATCGACGGTGATATTCAGGATAGACATTTAAAGGTATTGCATAAAGATGCTGATTGGTTAATGGCAGAGCTTGCTAAAAATAATATTACGGATAGTAACACTGTATTTTTTTGTGTTTGGGAGGAGGATCGGCTGCATATCCAGCTAAAAGAATCTTAAACTTTCTTGGCCAACTTACGAAGGTAGCGCAAATCAGTTATGCGTAATTGATTGGAAACTAGTAAGAATGTAAATAATAAAAACAAGGTTACACAGCTACTTAAAATAAATGGTAGTGGCATTATTTGCATCAGGAAATATTGGGTAACACAAACAGCGATAAAACAGCTATATGGAACAACAAACATTCTAAAACCGGCACGTAAATTTTTACGTTGTCTTACTGTTGCAATATGCAAAAATGAAGTTAGTAAAACGCCAAAGCCAATTGCTACAACGGCACCTTTTTCCTGTATACCTGGCTGAGAAGCAAGTACAAACATGACAAAGAGCTTACCAAGACCACCGTAAATGGAGTTCATCATAGCTGCGCGTGCTTCACCAATTGCTTGTAATATAGAGTGCAATGGACTTTGTATATAATAAAAATAAAAAATAGGAGCTAAAATTTTCACATAACCACGATTTTCTTGTAAGTGAAAGAGCTTTACCGCTAATTCGTCTCCATGAACGAAAAAGTAAGTAGCGGCAACGCAGCCTACTAAGGAAGATAGTCGCAATGAAACAGAGATACGTTCCTGTAGGAGCGGTATATGCTGACGTGCAACCGCGTCACTAACAGCCGGTATAAGAACAATAGAAAGTGCTGCAGACACAAAAGCAGGGAATAATAATAGGGGGATTAGTACACCCGAAATAACCCCATATAAAATTGTTGCAGCGGAGGCTGTTAAACCAGCCATCGTTAACGCCTTTAAAAAAATGATAGGTTCTAAAAACCAAGTAAAAGATCCGAATAGCTTGCTCCCTGCAGAAGGAAGGGCAATTCGTAACATCGGGGAGGCAGGATAAGCCTCGATTTTGTTTTTTCGTGTCAATAATTTTTTCTTTGAGACTATATAATGCATCCACAAATACAAGAAAGCAACGACTTCAGCTAGTAGCGTAATACCCATAGCAGAGGCTGCTGTAACGGCAGCATTATTATAGGCAGCCACATATGGTAGTGTTAAAGTGATGAAGCTAATACGGATAATTTGTTCAATCATTTGAGCCCAAGCTGTTGGTGTAATTTTCGCAATACCTTGTAAATAAGCGCGTAATAATCCTGAGCCAACTGATACTGGTACAGCAAAGAGTGCGATCCAAAGCGTAATTGTTGTATGTTCATTATGTAAAAGTGTAGTCGATATATATGGTATAGTTAGTGCAACAATCGGCATAAAGACGATCATACCAATAAATGACCAAAAAATAGCCGTGCGCATAACACCATAGATGCTTTCGCGTTTGTTTTTTGCTAATAACTCTGCTACAATTTTTGCCACAGCAATAGGTAGTCCAAGTTGAATGAGTGAGATGAAGAAAATGAACGCCGGATAGACGGTCATATAAATGCCGACTGCCTCTTCACCAGCGATCCGCATAAATTGCATTCTATAAAAGAAGCCAAAGAGTTTCGATAAAAAAATCACGAACATTAAAAATAGTGTTCCACGTACAAAAGAACTCATGCCATCCGTCCCTTCTCAAGCCACAAAAATTCATTTACACTATTTGTATGCAAACTTGTCTTACGATACGACTTTGATTGGAGATGATTCAAAATGAGTATGCAGCATGAGCAACTATTTGAAAAAATCCGTCCTGCAATTGATAGTAAGATGGAAGAGTTTAAACATTATCAATACAATGCGATTACAGCAGAAGAACTTTGGCGCTATTGTGTAGAGAAAAAATGGCGCAGAAAAAATATTGAACAAATACGCTTACATGAAATTATCGCCACTATTTTTGCAGTATCACCGTCCGATATCGTATCTTTTAATCAAGTAGAATTCTTACAAAGTAATGATTGGTTTACAGAATTGAATACGGAAGAGTTAAAAATGCTGCTTGGTCCGGTTAAAACTTAAGAAGAATATGTGAAATTTGTCAAATAGTAAAAGAATACTAAAAGTGTTGAATTGACACCAAGCGCAACGTGTTTCATAATGAGTGTGTTGCGCTTTTTTTTATTTGTATAAGTATATTCACCAAAAACCTCCTAAATAGATCTTTCCAAATTTGGAGGCGAAATACCTATTCAAATATAGGGATAAATTTGCGCGTTATGAACGATTGAAATAAGTAGAGCAATCTTTTTGAAGCACAGGCAACATTATTCTAAAGGAAAAGGAGGAATAAACGTTTCAAAAGGACTTGCTAATATACTTGTTTGTAGTGTAAGGAATTGCCTTACACAATTCGAGGAGGATTTATAAATGAAACTAAAAAGTCGTATAGTTGCATTCGTACTACTAATGGTTATTTTTGCAGCAACCATCGGTACGACTGTAGGCGGCGTCTTAAAGGACATTAAGCTAGGCCTTGACTTACAGGGCGGGTTTGAGGTTCTTTATGAGGTGAATGAATTAAAAAAAGGACAGGAAATTACACCTGAAGTTGTTTCCGCAACTGCGAAGGCACTCGATAAACGTATTAATGAAATTGGTGTAAGTGAGCCAAGCATTGAAATTGAAGGTGAAAATCGTATTCGTGTGCAATTAGCAGGTGTTGAAGATCAAGAATCAGCACGTAAATTATTGTCTACGTCTGCGAATTTAACATTCCGTGATGTTGATGACAATTTACTATTAGATGGTGACGACTTAAAGCCAGGTGGCGCAAAAGATTCCTTTGACCAACAAAATCGTCCAATTGTTTCACTAACATTAAAGGATGCACAAAAATTTGCTGATATCACAAGTAAAATTGCCGCTAAACCAGCAGGTCAAAACTTACTTGTTGTATGGTTAGACTTTGAAGAAGGTGTTGATTCATATAAAACTGAATCAAAAAAAGCGGAGCCTCGCTATGCATCTGCAGCAACAGTTAACCAAAGATTAGATACAACAGATGTAATGATTAGTGGTAATTTCTCAGTTGAAGAAACGAAAAATTTATCAGGTATTTTAAATGCTGGGGCACTTCCTGTAAAGCTTAATGAAACTTATTCTACTTCAGTAGGTGCACAGTTCGGTGATGATGCATTGAAAAGCACGGTATTCGCAGGCATTGTAGGTGTAGTAATAATTTTCTTATTTATGCTATTCTACTATCGTTTACCTGGTTTCATTTCCATTATTACACTAGCCATTTTTACTTTCCTAGTACTCGTTGTATTTGATTGGATTAATGCGGTGTTAACACTTCCAGGTATCGCAGCTATCGTGCTTGGTATAGGGATGGCGGTAGACGCGAATATTCTTGCCGCAGAACGTATTCGTGAAGAGTTACGTGTCGGTCATTCGGTTAAACAAGCATTCCAGATTGGCTCGAAGCAGTCTTTATCAGCGATTATCGATGCACAGCTAACTACATTATTAGCAGCTGCTGTATTATTCCAATTCGGGACAAGCTCTGTTAAAGGGTTTGCCACAACATTAATTATTAGTATTTTACTAAGCTTCCTAACAGCTGTTTGGGGATCTCGTGTACTACAAGGATTACTTGTAAATAGTGGCTATTTCAACAATCCTGCATGGTTTGGTATTGCAAAATCTAAACAGCATAGCTTAGATGAAAATATTGGAACATTAGATTTATCAACGAAATTCGATCGTTTTGACTTTGTACACAATCGTAAAAAATTCTATACATTCTCATTAGCTATTCTAGTAGCTGGTTTAGTGGTTCTTGGTATATTCCGACTAAACCTTGGTGTTGATTTCTCAAGTGGTACACGTGTCCAAATTGAAGCAGATCAAACGTTGAATAAAGAAGAAGTATCTAAATACTTAGATAGTATCGACCTCTCATCGGAAGATATCGTTCTTTCTGGTGAAAAAAGTAACAATGCAGTAATTCGCTATAAAGATGATTTAGCTCAAGCGGATATTTTAAAATTACAAAAAGATGCTACTGAAAAGTATGGGCATAAGCCAACAGTAAGTACAGTATCTGACACTGTTGGTAAAGAGCTTGTGAAAAACGCGATCTATGCATTAAGTCTTGCGGCTATCGGTATCATTATCTATGTAGCGGTTCGTTTCGAGTGGCGTATGGGTGTAGGGGCAATTGTTTCGTTACTACATGACGTATTCTTAATTGTTGCTGTATTTAGTTTTATGCGCTTAGAAGTTGATATTACGTTCATTGCAGCTGTACTGACAATTGTCGGTTATTCTATTAACGATACGATCGTGACGTTTGACCGTATGCGTGAAAACTTAGATCGATATGATACGATTAAAGACCGTGAAGTGTTAGCGGATATCGTTAACAAATCACTACGTCAAACAATGGGTCGATCTGTTAACACAGTGTTAACGGTTATTATCGTGACAGTGGCACTTCTTATTTTAGGTGCACCATCGATTCAAAACTTCTCAATCGCGTTACTAGTTGGTTTAATCACAGGTATGTATTCTTCAATTTGTATTGCTGCACAAATCTGGTATTCACTTAAAGTTCGTGAAATGAAAAAAACAGATGGTCAAATACACAAAAAAGAGAAAAAGCAATGGGGTACTGACGAACCTGTTGTGTAACATAAGCTTTTAAAGCAGGGAAGGAATCATTTCTTTCTCTGCTTTTTTGATGAAAAAAATCTTCTGGCATTCATGGGGAAGCTGAAGATTTTATTTTATTGATATCCAAAAACGACTTGACGAATGAAGCAAATCTTATGATGGATACTCAGATGGATGGGGAGAAATGGCTGTTTGATTTAATATCTGTTCTTGTAATAAAAAACACTCCCTTGTTTAACTAACAGGATGCCCGAGTAGCTATAAAGTTCAGAAATTGGCCGATTAAAAAAGTAAAGTAGGATTTTATGATTGCATTTTCTTTAGGATTTTTGTTTAAAATAATTTGTTTGTTAGGGTCATTAACTGTAATTCAGATTTTCTCTAAAAAAAGAAATCATAAGGATTTCAAAAAAAGCGATAATAACAGGTGGGTTTGTGTTTTTGGTCAGTTTAATGTTGACTGTTGTGAGTTTTCTAGATTTCATTGCCTTTTTGAGTGGGAATATAAAAGAATTCGAAGGGGTATGCCAGGTATATATACCAGAGTCTACTGCTAAAGGTTCTGACGGGTAATAGATGGTTTATGTCTTTCTGGAGGCGTAAATGATTTCCTTACATTAAAGAAGGTACTTACCAGTGTAATGTGAAATATCTGCCCTATTCTAAAACTGTTATTGAATTTGCAAAGGAATAATTCGAATATGCTTGAAGCAACATTAAAGCTAAAGGGATTAAATGAAGTAGTTTACCTTCTATAAATTTCAAAACTCCTTTCAACATTTTTTCTTTTTCTCAGAATTGATTGACAATCATCGTAGTTTGGCATAGAATAAGGCTAACTTTTTTGTTCGGTACAAGGTAGTTGGTCTCGGGAGCGGGGCCAGCCTTAGAACAGATGAGCTGAGTTTAGACGAGAATAGCTGAGAAATTGTTGAATAAGAGTAGTAGCATAAGTGTGCAATTTAGAGAGTCAGTGGTTGGTGCAAACTGGTTTGTAGCTTATGTGAATGGACTTATGAGAGTCGCTAATTATCTTCATTTACGCCAAGGCAAAATTGATATTAGCGAACGGATTCCCCACGTTAAAGGGGGTGCTTTGACTTAGATAAAAGATCGTCAATTTAAATGGCGAACTAAGGTGAGCACGTAAGAGAGAGCAAATATGCTCTAATATGAGGTGGCAACGCGGTCATGATCGTCCTCTGCAATTAGGAAAAATCCTTTTTGCAGAGGACTTTTTTTGTTTGCAGGGGATGAATGCTTCGCTTTTGCATAGAAAGCAATTGCCACTGATGCTTCGCTTTTGCGCAAATAACATCTGCCGCTAGCGCTATGCACAGAAAACGTTTTGTCGACCCGACGTCCCCAGGGAAGCACCCAGTCGGAACGAAAATCAACCCTACGCTATAATGATCCTTTTTTCAACAAGAACCGATTCAGCAGCTAAACATTTGTAAGTTAAACGGTAGCGATTTTTTAGGAAAAGGAGCTTGGTAATTATGCTTTCAATGAGTTCGAGAACAAAAATGAAAACCATTAATGCAGATTCTTTAACACCGATTTTAATTTTTAGACGCCTACAAGGAAAACATAAATTTTTGCTTGAGAGTTCAGCACAGCATGAAGGGGCAGGACGTTTTTCTTTTATTGGTGCAAATCCAAGAAAGACGTATAAAGGCTTTGGAGATGAGATTCAGGAATATTCCTATAAGACTGGACACACATATACACATAAGGGCGACATGTTTGTTTTATTGAAAAGGTTAATGCCACGTATATCCAATACGACACAATTCCCATTTTCAGGCGGTGCTGTTGGCTATGTTGGCCATGGTACAACAACGATAGTATCGACTGCACAGGATGAAGCGGAGCTACCAGAGGTGCACTTCCATGTGTATGAGACAGTTATTGTGTTTGATCATGTAACAGATGAGGTTACTTTGATTTATACGAATATTGATGCGGAAAAAAAAGAACCAAATTTAGAAGAGTTAGCAGAGCAGCTTTTAAAAGGTAGAGAGAATGAAGACATGGCTTGTAGCTTTGAACCTTTTGAATCGACTACGAATGAACAGTTTTCAACATCCCTTACATCAATCAAAGCTACTTTAGATCAAGATATTACTAGGGTTATGTTATCAAAGCGTTTTTTAGCAAATTTACAAGGAGATGCTTTCACTTTATATCGTCAGTTGCGCAAAAAACATCCTGCTCCCTATATGTATTATGTAGAATTTGACGACCATATTGTCTTAGGGACATCTCCTGAAAGTCTAATTCGAGTAAAAGGTGAGCGTGTGATTGCAACGCCAACAGAGGGGACATGTCCTAGAGGTTCCACAAAAGGTGAAGATTTAGAGCAGGAACGAAAGCTAACTGAAAACACAAATATTAGGAAGTCGCATGCTGTACTTGTTTCAGCCGTGCAACAAGAGCTACAGTCTGTGTGCTTCAGAGATTCCATTCAAGTCATTGAGGCGATGAGAATTGAGCGTTCCAAATATGCATTACACATGAAATCTAGAGTTGAGGGACAAATATTACCGATGCTTCATGCACTTGATGTATTAGCTACGACATTACCACCCTTTGCATCAATCGGTGTTCCAAAGGGTCAGGCAAAGTATTATTTAGAAAAATCTGATCAAACTCCTGGGATCTTTAGAGGAGCTCTGGGATTTATTGGTTTTAACGGTCATCTTGATTTTGCTTTAACAGGGAAATCCATTGTCATAGAAAATGAAACGATGCATATGCAATCGAATGTAATGGTGACCAAATATACAAATGTTGAAGAAGTTTTAACACAAGTAAAAGAGGACGAACAGGAATTTTTACAGCTACTTGAAAAAGAAGGGGGGTCACACTGATGGAAGGTATTCGTCGAAAAGTACAACAACGAGAGCATTTAATGTATGAGGAAATGCTGCAGGCAGCAAAATGGATGTTCCAAGATGACACACCAAAGGAACAAATCGCAAGCTTTTTAACAGCATTATCTGTCAAAGGTGAAACTGCACATGAAGTAGCGGCATTAGCCACAACTATGCGTTCTTTTGCATTAGACGTACCAGCAAGCAAAGGGGTCTATATGGATAATTGCGGTACTGGTGGCGATGGTCTTAATACATTCAATATCAGTACAGCTTGCGCGTTTGTATTAGCGGGGGCCGGTGTCAAAATGGCGAAGCACGGCAATCGCAAAATATCTTCGGCATCAGGAAGCTCTGATGTGTTGGAAGCACTCGGTATTCATACGAATATTTCTATTGAACAAACTGTTGATCTGTTAGAGAAAGAAGGAATAGCCTTTTTATATGCTCCAAATGTTCATCCGAAATTGAAGCGAATTGGGGAGGTTCGTCGCGCACTTGGCAAGCCAACAATTTTTAATCTTGTCGGACCACTTACGAATCCAGTGCCTTTATCGACGCAATTTACAGGCATTAACCGTCCTAATTTTGTCATGGAATATGCATCCGTATTACAAATGCTCGGGCGGGAACGTGCAATGGTCGTATCAGGACCACTAGGTTTAGATGAGGCGTCATTAGCTGGTCAAAATACTTTTGTCTTAGTAGATAAGGGAGACTTAATTCCATTTTCATTAACTGCAGAGGAAGCTGGTCTCAGCTATGCACCAATAGAGGCCATTCGTGGAGGTAATGCAGATGAAAACGCAGCTATTATGCGTACATTATTAGCAGGTGAACAAAGTGCTTATTTTGACACCGTTTTATTGAATGCTGGTATTGGGTTGTTCAGCTACGGAATTGCTGAAACCGTTAAAGAAGGTGTAGAAATAGCGAAGGATAGTATTTTTAGCGGGCGTGCCCTACAAAAATTAGAGGCAGTCGTTACTTATAGTGAGCATATTAAAGAAGTGGAGGTCCAACAATGAATATCTTAAATAAAATTCTCGAACAAAAAAAGATTGAAGTGGGTGCTTTACTTGAACAGCCCGACCCATTAGCGAAATTTACAGAAAAGTTGCGTCCATCATTATTTGAGCGATTGAGAAAAGCTGAAACATTACAGGTTATTTCTGAAATGAAGCGTGCTTCCCCCTCAAAAGGGCTAATTGCGGAAGGAGCAGACCCAGTGGCACAAGCAAAAATTTATGCAGATGCAGGGGCAGCGGCTATTTCTGTTTTAACAGATAAACAGTTTTTTAAGGGCTCCTTTGATGATTTAGCTGCAGTTGCAAATGCTGTCCAAACACCACTTCTTTGTAAGGATTTTATGATCAATCGTGTACAAATTCGATTTGCGAAGGCATCAGGTGCATCCATCGTTTTACTAATTGTAGCCGCGTTAACAGATCAAGCATTACGTGATCTGTATAGCTATGCAACAAGTTTAAATTTAGAGGTATTAGTGGAGGTACACGATCTTGAAGAGCTTGAGCGTGCTATTGCAGTTGGTGCCAAACTAATTGGCGTCAATAACCGAGACTTACGTACGTTTGAGGTAAGCTTAGAGCGAACACGTGAAATTGCTGAAGCTTTTCCGTTTGGAGAAGAGAAAGTTTTAATAAGTGAAAGTGGGATTTGGACGCAAGAAGACGCAAAAGAGGTGGCGGCTATGGGAGCTGGTGGCGTTCTTGTAGGTGAGTCATTAATGCGCAGTGGTGATGCTAGTTCTGCTCTAAAAAGTTTACAGGTCAATAAGGTGGGGGCATCTGTATGACGAAGGTGAAAATTTGTGGACTAAAGGAACACCAGCATGTGCAAGCAGCAGTGGAGGCAGGAGCGGATGCCATTGGTTTTGTCTTTGCACCAAGTAAACGACGAGTGACGATTGAACAGGCACAACAATTAGCCAAACATGTACCAGAGGGTGTTTTGAAAATCGGTGTTTTTGTCAATCCAAGCGCAGAGGTATTACGAACTGTGATCGAAAGTGTGCCATTAGATTATGTGCAATTCCACGGGGAAGAATCTTCGGAGTTTATTCGTCAGCAAGGCTATCCAGCAATCAAAGCTTTTTCTGTGAGAAGTGTTGAGGATGTTCAGGCTGCTGCTAATTATGATGTGGACTACTACCTATTCGATGCGCCAGGAACAGATTTTAAAGGAGGTAGTGGTCATACGTTTGATTGGACCCTCCTAGAGCTGGTAGGGATTCCGCGTGAAAAGATAATTTTAGCAGGTGGTTTGCAAGCTGAAAATATTGAAGAAGCCGTATCACTTGTGTCGCCATTTATGGTAGATGTATCGAGTGGTGTGGAAACAGACGGTACAAAAGATGTAGCTAAAATAAACTCATTTATAAAGGCAGTACAAAAGGGGAGAGCATAATGGCGAATTCAATTGCAAATAGTGTGCCTACAAAGGAAGGACGTTACGGGAAATTTGGTGGACAATTTGTTCCGGAAACATTAATGACAGCTTTGTTGGAATTAGAGACGGCCTATGATGAGGCAATGAATGATCAAGCGTTTACTGAGGAATTAACTTATTATTTACAACAATATGTTGGCCGTGAGACGCCATTGTATTACGCAGAAAATTTAACAAAAGAACTAGGGGGAGCGAAGGTTTATTTAAAGCGTGAAGATTTGAATCATACGGGAGCTCATAAGATTAATAATGCAATTGGTCAGGCGCTTCTTGCAAAACGAATGGGTAAAAAGAAAATAGTTGCAGAAACAGGTGCAGGACAGCATGGGGTGGCAACGGCCACAGCATGCGCATTATTAAATCTTGAATGTGTTGTATTTATGGGGGCAGAGGATATCAAACGCCAGCAGTTGAATGTGTTTCGCATGGAGTTGCTCGGTACAAAAGTGGAATCTGTAGAATCAGGTTCAAAAACATTGAAGGATGCTGTCAATGCAGCACTGCGCTATTGGGTGACAAATGTTGAGGATACTCATTATATTTTAGGCTCTGCTTTAGGACCACATCCATTCCCGAAAATCGTAAGGGATTTCCAGCGTGTAATTGGTGTTGAAACTAGAGAGCAGATTTTATATAAGGAAGGACGTTTACCCGATGCAGTCGTTGCCTGCATAGGCGGTGGTAGCAACGCGATTGGTATGTTCCATCCTTTTGTCGACGATGAAACTGTAGCGCTATACGGAGTAGAGGCTGCAGGCAGTGGTATTGAGACCGGTAAGCATGCGGCAGCAATTGCCGGTGGACAGCTAGGCGTTTTACACGGTGCATACATGTATTTATTACAAGATGAAAATGGCTTTGTGCAGGAAGCACATTCTATTTCAGCTGGTCTAGATTATCCGGGGAAAGGTCCAGAGCATTGTTATTTACATGATATTGGGCGTGTTCAATTTGAGTCTATTACAGATAGTGAAGCACTTGAGGGATTGCAGTTATTGAGTAAAACAGAAGGTATACTACCTGCATTAGAAAGCGCCCATGCCATTGCTTATACAGCAAAACTCGCGAAGAAAATGTCTACAGATGACATCATTGTTGTGTGCTTATCCGGACGAGGAGATAAGGATGTTCATACTATCCGAAAAGCAATAGGAGGAGATGTGTAATGACGACACTACAGCAGGCAATTGAACAAACGAAAATCACTGGTAATAAAGCATTTGTACCCTATATTATGGCGGGGGATGGGGGTCTGGAAAAGTTGAAGCCAACGATCCTGGAATTACAGCAAATGGGTGTAACGGCAATTGAAGTGGGTATACCGTTTACGGATCCTGTAGCGGATGGGCCGACGATTGAGCAAGCTGGTGAACGTGCTTTAGTCGAAGGTGTAACATTACGTAAAGTGCTTGCAGCATTAGCTTCATTTAAAGAGGAAATTCAAGTTCCGTTAGTTGTCATGACTTATTTTAATCCTGTTTTAGCTTTTGGGTTAGAAGCTTTCGCCAAGGCTTGTATAGCAGGGGGCGTTAAAGGGTTAATCGTTCCTGATGTACCTCTTGAAGAAAGTGCGATCCTACGTGACACATTAAATCCTCATGGTATCGACATTGTTCAGCTTGTATCGTTAACAAGTCCACCTGAGCGAATTGCACGTATCGCGTCTGCTAGTCAAGGGTTTGTCTATGCTGTGACAGTCAATGGAATTACAGGGGCCCGTGCAACCTTTGCAGATAATTTAAATGATCATTTTGCTCGCTTACGTGAAGCTAGCCAAATACCAGTACTTGCTGGCTTTGGAATTTCAACTCCCGAGCAGGTGGTAAGCATGGGGGCACTTAGTGATGGTGTAATCGTTGGTAGTGCGATTGTGACAGCATTACATGAAGGTAATTTGGAGAAGGTTGAGGCATTAGTATCTGCTTCAAAAGGTGTACTTGAGAAGTCTACTCTTTAACGGAGTAGGCTTTTTTCATTTTGAGATTGTTAGCTAGACGTAAAAAAAGAGACGACGGACTGCCACAACTTTACAGGTAAAACTATCATTTTTATGGATAGTGCGGATAGGCTAGATTTTCGGTATAATAGCTTTCGTGAGGAAGTGAAAAGATGATTCTATCAAAAAAGAGATGGCAGGTAGAGCGCCCAGACGCGAAGCTTGTCCAAACATTACAAAATGACCTACAACTTTCTGCGATTGCAGCAAAAATTTTAGCGGCACGAGGCTGCGAAACATCTGCTGATGCGGAGAGCTTATTAAATATGACAGAGGCAAGTATCCATGACCCGTTTTTAATGCATGGCATGGCAGAAGCAGTAGCACGTATAGAAAAAGCACTTGATAATGGAGAGAAAATCTTAGTATATGGCGATTACGATGCCGGTGCGACACGTTTCTAAGTGAAAAGCTTAGACACTAGGGAGTCGCTTAATTTCCCTAGGAGAACTGATTTCTTGATAGGTGGAATGATGGAGTAACGCCCTGAAACGCCTACTCTGATACTCCGACATGCTTTCTCTAAGGTTAAATAGAAAAGTATGAAGCTCGGTGAAGTCGGCAGAGAGATACCGTAAGTTTATTTATTAGATAATAAGTAAATACGAAAGCTGTCCAGAGGTGGATGGTGTACCCTATATGCCGGGAGTCTATAAAATATCTATGGTTAGAATGTGCTGCATAAGCACTGACGAATCTCTGAATGTACGGGTCTAGACGTAGACATTGTAGAAATGCAATGGGTGGCAGTGCCATCGTATGTATGGGTAAGTAAGAATCTGGCGTTATGAAAGCCCATAGCTTGTTAAAGGCAAGTTCAAGCATACAGGACTATAGGAGAAACCTAAGGATATATGCAAGGATAGAGGAATCGGAACGTGGAAAGCGAAGGATGTGGAGGTATTAACCGACCTGTGAAGCAGTTCAGTATATAAAGGGGCAACCTATTAAAACTGATTAACCTTTCGTGAGAGTGGAGCCACAGTACTTTTGAAACCGTGATAATAAGCGGTGGAGGGATAGGCTCTAGTCGGAAATTTCAAAGACTTATAAATGCATAACAAATCACAGATTCGAGTATGACTAATAGAATCACCACTTGAGAGAGGGGTTGATGTCTGTGGCAAATTCACGAATCGTACAACATGTTAAAAGGTCCAAACTTAGAAATGCTGAGTATTATAGTATGAAAGCTTCGTTTGATATGCTATATGAACAAAGCAAAAATGGTAGTAAATTCAAAAACTTAATGGGTATGATCAGTTCTACGGAAAACATTAAGTTAGCGTATCGAAACATTAAGAAAAATACAGGTAGTAAAACGGCTGGCGTTGATGGTCGAACAATCGAACATATATCGAAGCTAAGCGAGGAACAATTTATTCGTTATGTTAGAAACAAATTACGAGATTATAAACCGAAAGCAGTTAGAAGAGTAGAAATACCAAAGCCAAATGGAAAACTTAGACCTTTAGGAATCCCTGCAATATTGGATAGAATAGTCCAACAATGTATATTACAAGTACTTGAACCAATAGTAGAAGCCAGATTCTCTGGTAGAAGTCATGGCTTTAGACCGAACCGTTCAGTAGAAAATGCGATTGCCCAAAGTTATCGACTTATGCAAAATTCTAAAATGTCTTATGTCATTGATATAGATATTAAAGGATTTTTCGATAATGTATCCCATGCTAAATTAGTAAAGCAAATGTGGACATTGGGGATTCAAGATAAAAATTTACTAGCTATTATTTCGAGAATGTTAAAAGCAAAAATCAAGTTACCAAATGGTCAAATCATTGAAAATGAAAAAGGTACACCCCAGGGAGGTATTTTATCTCCGTTACTATCAAATATTGTTTTAAATGAACTTGACCGATGGGTTGAAAGCCAATGGGAAACTTTCCCGACTGTAAAGGATTATACACAGTATGGTGGAAAGGGAGAAAATAAACATCCACATAATAGCTATAAATATAGGGTATTAAAGAAGTCGTCGAAACTTAAAGAATGCTATATTGTTCGATATGCAGATGATTTCAAAATTTTCTGTAGCAATCCCAATCATGCGAAAAGATTATTTATCGCAGTTCAAAAATGGCTGAAAGATCGACTTGATTTAGAAATAAGCGAAAACAAATCGAAAATAGTAAATCTCAAAAAGGACTACTCTGAATTTCTAGGTTTTAAGATGAAATTAATTCCAAAGGGCAATAAGTGGATTGTGAAGAGTCATATGTGTGATAAAGCAGTACAGCGCACAAAAAATAATTTAAAAGAAATAATCAACGGTATTCGCTATGATAGTGGGTCAAATGACCAAGCTAGGAAAATAGCACTCTACAATTCAACTGTAATTGGACTTCATCAATATTTCCGTATCGCAACAATGATAGCCGAAGATATGGGGAACATCGCATATGAAGTAAATGCATGTATGAAAGACCATCGTATGCAAAGGCGAATCAAGAAAACAGGTAATATCACATCTGATTTCATTAGGAAAGAATATGGAAAAAGCAAACAACTTAGATTTATATCACGAGAACCGCTTCTACCTATTGGATATATTAAGCATAAAAGTCCAATGATGAAGCGCAACGCAGTGAATGCATACACAAAACAAGGTAGAGAAGAAATTCATAAGAATCTTTCTACTATCGACGTCAGCATACTTCGCTTTTTAATGGAACATCCAATTCCGCAACGAAGTATTGAATATAACGACAATCGTATTGCATTATACTGTGCTCAAAGAGGTAATTGCCATGTTACAGGGCAAGATTTGAATCCAATGACTATACACTGTCATCATAAAGTACCACGATTGCAAGGTGGTACTGACGAATATAAAAACCTCTGTCTCGTAGATAAAGAGATTCACATTTTAATTCATGCAAAAGATGAAGAAATTATCTCGAAATATAAACATCTTATAACGAATGTTGGAAGCCTAAACAAACTTAATACGTTACGCAAAAAACTAAATTTAGAAGAACTAGCAATTGAATTGGACAAATAAACATACGCTTAGTGAATACTGTAAAGTTATGTAGATTAACAAAGTTTTGAAATTATTCGATGGAACGCCGTGTGAGGTGAAAATCTCACGCACGGTGTGAAGTGGGGGAAAAGCTGGAGATTATATCAAATGCTTACCTATCACTATATGGAGTCACAAGCACGACAGTAATGCTGAATGTGTTACTTGATCTCGGTGCCGATGTATCGTTTAAAATACCGAATCGTTTTATTCACGGCTATGGTCCCCATGAAGCGCTATTTCGAGAAGCGCATGAAGAGGGTGTTCAGCTAATCATCACAGTTGATAATGGTATTTCAGGCATGGAACCGATTCGTATCGCGAAGGAACTAGGTATGGATGTTATCGTTACAGATCACCATGAACCAGGCGATGAATTGCCACCTGCAGATATTATTTTACATCCTCGTATACCAGAAGGACATTATCCATTTGGTGAGCTAGCAGGTGTGGGTGTAGCATTTAAGTTAGCTCATGCTTTATATGGGGAACTGCCAACGCATTTATTCGAATATGTAGCTGTTGGAACAGTAGCGGATTTAGTGCCATTAGTTGATGAAAATCGCTACCTAGTAAAGCGAGGAATAGAAGAAATGCGCCGTTCACTCAGCCCTTGGGTACAAGCGATGTGTGAAGTAGCAAGTGCAGAGCAAGCTAAAATCAGTGAAGAAACAATCGGTTTTTACTTTGGACCGCGTTTAAATGCAGTGGGTCGACTTGGAGAAGCGGCACCAGGTGTTGAGCTATTAATGGCTGAGGATAATGCTAAAGCAACAGCATTGGCAAAACAGCTTAATACTTGTAATAGTGAACGCAAAGATATTGTAAAGAGTATTACAGATGAGGCCATTGCTTTCATTGAATCAGATAAAAAAATTGGGGATTCACTCGTTTTAGTGATTGCTGGAGAAGGCTGGAATGCTGGAGTAGTAGGGATTGTCGCGTCTCGTCTTGTAGACCTTTATTATCGTCCAACCATTGTACTGTCACTAGACTATGAAAAAGGAACAGCTAAAGGTTCAGCTCGTAGTATTGAAGGATTCCATTTATTTAACGAACTAGCGAAAAATCGAGATATATTACCTCATTTTGGTGGACATCCTATGGCAGCGGGGATGACGTTACCCATTGAGCATGTTGATGAATTAAGAGCACGCTTAGATACTCAAGCAAGAGCGTGTTTATCAGAAGAGCAATTAACACCTGTTCTCAATATTGATATACCACTAAAAATGGATGAGATTTCAGCTGATGCCATTGAAGAAATTTCAACGCTAGGTCCATATGGTACGGATTTCCCGAAGCCTGTTTATGTGCTCGAAGATGTGGAAATATCCTCCATGCGGAAAATTGGAGCGGCAGAAAATCATATAAAAATGGAATTGACGGATGGCTATGAAAAATTAGATAGCGTCGGATTTAATAAAGGACATTTACACGACGAGTTAACATATGGGATAAAAGTATCGTTTACTGGAGATTTACAAATTAACGAGTGGCAAGGACGTAAAAAAGCACAATTTATGATAGAAGATGTTCAAACGACTGAATGGCAATTATTTGATATTCGTGGAATTCGACAAACATCACGCTGGTTAAATACGGTCCCAAAAGAGGAGGCAACATTCATCGCCTTCCGTCCAGAGACGGTGACCTATTATCAGTCGTTAATTGGTATGCCAATCCTAGCAGTGGACCCTACGCTTTCGAATGTAGATCAAACCAATTATATCGTGCTACTAGATTTGCCGCAAAATGTTCAATTGTTAGAAGATGTCTTACGAAAAGCAGCGCCTTCGCGTATTTATGCACATTTTTATATGCCTGATTCTCAATATTTCAGTGGGTTGCCTACACGTGAGCAATTCTCCTGGTATTATAAGTTTTTGAAAAATCGCCCTGCTTTTCCACTGAATATGCATTTGTCTGAATTAGCGAAGCATACAGGTTGGCCACTGGATGCATTAAAATTTATGACACAGGTGTTTTTTGAGCTTGATTTTGTTAAAATGGAGAGTGGACTGACGACTGTCAACGTGAATGCACCAAAACAGGCACTTACAGAGGCACCGTCTTACAAACAGCGTTCAGAACAGATTGAAATGGAGCAAAAGCTAGTATATGCCCCTTATATAGAATTAAAACAATGGTTTGATGAACGATTACATTAATATGCGAAAAAGTTTCGTAGGAGGAACAATAACATGGATTTAAAGCAATACGTAACAACTGTTGAGAACTGGCCGAAAGAAGGTATCAGCTTCAAAGATATTACGACAATTATGGATAACGGTGCTGCATACAAATATGCAACAGATCAAATTGTAAGTTATGCAAAAGAATTAGGGGCTGAAATTGTGGTAGGTCCTGAGGCTCGTGGCTTTATTATCGGATGCCCAGTTGCTTATGCGCTTGAAATTGGATTTGCGCCTGTTCGTAAGCCAGGAAAATTACCACGTGAAGTAATCAGTGCTGAATATGGCCTTGAGTACGGTAAAGATACGTTAACGATGCACAAAGATGCGATTAAACCAGGTCAAAAAGTATTAATCTGTGATGACTTACTTGCGACTGGTGGTACAGTTGAAGCGACAGTGCGTTTAGTTGAACAATTAGGCGGTCAAGTTGTTGGCTGTGCCTTCCTTATCGAATTAACAGAGCTAAACGGTCGTGCAAAACTTGGTGACCTAGACATTAAAACACTTATTCAATATTAATAAATGATTGGATACTAGCTAAATGAATTGGTTGATTGTAGTGGAGACTGGATGCTCAGGAAATCTCTTGTCCAGAACAGAAATCAACTACTCATTTTGCAGAAAAGCGATGAAAAACGTCACATTTTTGTGGCGTTTTTTTATTTATAAGGCTGTTTTCGCAGATGGTAATCCTTTAAAAGAAATGACTATTTCAGTAGGTTTCCCGAAGGATATAAAAGTTGATGATACGATGATTCAATAAATAATTGAAGATTCTATAAAGAAAGTTTCTGACACTGAAAACGTAACAATTAGCGAAGAAAATATAATAATAAAAATTGAGAAATACTAACGGAGAAGTTCTTAAAGGATACAAACAACCTTTAAGATTGTGAAAAAATGTACTTAAAGTAACGGGTGCTTTACTTGAAGATCATAGAGTTGCATAATGTAGCTCTTTTTTTCTTTATTGAACTAACGAGATAGGTTAGTTCAACAATGATGTTTAACTTGTGTTCAACAATCGGGCCATATTATTGAATAGCATTCTTTTATGAAATGTCCCCGAACGACGCTTTGGGAACTTAAAATAGTTATAAACCAATAAAATCCATTTGTGGTATTATTAAAGCAACTTTTTTAATAATATTTAATGGGGTGGAAATGTTGAAAAGATATTTTTACATAAGCATTTTATTAGGTTCATTGGCTTTATCAGGTTGTATTAATGATGAAGCTGATAACACAGAAGCTACAGCAGAATCGTTGGCTACTAAACGTTCCAAAACAATTAACAAAGAGGATAATACTAAAAAGACAGAAGAAGTAAAAGAAGTTGTAAAAAAGGAACCTGTTATCTTAGATGTCACGGATATAGAGAAAGTAGCACCAATAAGAGGTTTTTATCCTATTGCGATTGATGCAGAGATAACGTCTCCTATAGGTCAAAGTGAATCTTATTTTACTCATTCTGGAGATAGTCCATTTAAAATAACCTTATTAAATATTGGTACTGAAAGTTTTTTATACAAAATTAAAAATCTAGATAAAGAAACAAATATAGCAATTGGTGCTTTAAAAAGTAATGAAAGTTATGAAAAGGTATTTGACGGATTCCCTGAAGGCGCTTATGTCATATCTAACCTAGTAGAAGAAGAAGGGTTTCCTATGGATATAAAACTAAAGGTAAAGGTAGAGATGCTTCGCTAACTAATTTGGTTTTCAAGGTGAAACCACAAAACCTTGTTCAACTAACTGTAGCTTTACTTGAAGAACATAGAGTTGCATATGCAGCTCTATTTTTCTTTATTAAACGAACGAGGCAGGTTTGTTTAATAAGAAAAAAGTTGGATAATTGTGGTAATATATGAATTAAGGAGGGGTAGATACGGTGAATATATTTCCATTTTTCGGGTTACTTGTATTAGTATTTGTATTTGTATTAGCTAGCTTATTAAGCCCCAAAAATAAAATGAACTCCACTAAAAAGAAGTTATATCTTTTAAGTCTCATTTCAACTGTTATTTTTGCTTTCATACCTACGGGTGGCTATCAAGTTGATAGTAACGGGTATCTTTACTTCGGTTTTCCTGCTGAGAGTTTTGTATATCGTGGTGGATTGGTTTTCACATTTAGTTCTTTGGGATTATTGTTTAATTTTTTTCTGTTTTATTGGTTTTTTAAGCTATTACTATATCTATGGAGAGTGTTAAAGGTACGAGTACAGATGTAAATTCAGACTTATATTTGTAAATCATCTTATTTAGCTAACGG
>Ga0209025_1002321_pt1 | contig 20558 bp, 17 predicted proteins | sample AraplaMF_Col_mLB_FD_184256 | JGI IMG/M metagenome (GOLD analysis project Ga0209025, IMG submission 184256) | Arabidopsis root microbial communities from the University of North Carolina, USA - plate scrape MF_Col_mLB (SPAdes) (version 2) | ecosystem: Host-associated > Plants > Roots > Endosphere... | reverse complement strand
GCCCCTGCGCAGAACTTACCTTCACTGAAGCATGTTTCCTCAATTTTTCAATGAATCCACCTGATACTCGATGTACAGTAACACCTTTAATGATCTCAAGCGGCTTTAACCCCGGTTTACAAATTGAGAGAATATGGACCTCATGTCCGTTCTCGACCCATTTCTCGGAGATCGCAGACCAGCGAAATGCATGCGGTGATTCAATTGGCACATAATCATAGCATATTATTAGCACTTTTTTGGGTTCCATTAGCCTCTATCCAATCCTTATTCTCAATTTTATGAATACTTTTACTTCGAGATATATTTCTCCTGGCATAATATTTGATATAACCAAATACGAAGAAGCTAAGGATTAAATAATTGGTATACCCCTGCATAACTGGCTCTAGCATCATGCCAGCTGCAAAGGATAATAAGATGCCGAGAACCAAATAGCTCTTTAATGGAAAAATGGCTTGAAAGACATATCTAACATGCTTCAACTGAATAATGATTAAGATAACTACAGGTAGAATTCCGCCAAACCAACCAATATCCAACCATAGATTATGATAATAACCAGCAAACATCGGATCAGACTTCTGACCCCCTAGCGGATAGTCAAATAACCCTTTGATCCCGACCATCCAAACACGATATCGAATATCATCCACCCCTGATTCAAGCTGTCGACGGAACAAAGGGCTGCTCGTAATATATTCAATCAATTGACTTGCAAAAATAGAACTCGCAGCAATAATTAACGATGATACAAAAAACACCTTCATGATACTTTTTTTCGTAAGCTGCGTCCTTGTCAAATATAGCAATGTAGAGAACACCACAATAATAATACCCGTATATAACGGAGTCCTGCTCTGAATGGCAAGCGTCGCAACCATACTTAATAGGGAAATGGTAATACAACAGTTTTTCCATAATCGATTCATTGTGGAGTAGATACAGGATATTAATGAGATGCCTAATGCTAAATAAAGCCCAATACCTGTCGCTGACACTCTCCCACCGTCACCTGAGCTCCAAATGGAGGGGACATTTCGGTTATCTAATAGAATGGAATCTGCCCTTACGGAGCCCCCATTAAATAGAATATAGTTATAGACGGACAGGTTACTGAAAATAATGCATCCCAGGATCGCGATAAACAGCGCAACGAATAAATTATTATAGATTCGGGAGAGGACCGCTCCTAAATAGTAAGCAATACAAAAATTAAGTGAAATTAATATCATTTCTTGGCTAAGTATAGTAAGTCGATATTCGATCATGATCGAATAATAGATAAAACAGAATAAAAAGACTAATGTCATGTCAAATAGAAGACTCAATTCGATCTTTTTATTTTTAATAAACAAAGAAACCACTAACGCCACAAGTAGAAATAACGACGAAATGGTTTTAATCTGTAATCCAAAAATAAATAGACTTAATAATATGAATAAGCTAATAAAAGTAAGTTTGTCTGAACCTAATTCATCAATCATGCCTTTCTTTGTATTATCCACTATGAATGCACCTCATGTATTAACACATTCTTTGATCATGTTCACTACAGGTCTCCAACCACTGTTCAATGAAGAGGGTCTCTTCAACTCAGCTGTATAATTCCATCCGCCGCTGATCACGAGCTCCATCTCTTGTGCCAATGATGACGGATCCATCGGATCGAAAAATCTAGCGTTGTCATATTCAAGAAGGTTCTCATGCGAAAAATTGCAATCCGATGCAAGAATGACACTCCCAATATGACGTGCCTCAACAAGGGGAAGACCTACCGTCTCGATATAGGAAGGGAATAATAGTACCGATTCTGTTAATTTTTGATACACTTCATCTCGTGGCAGCTGCCCATTAAACTTCACCCTATCTCCTAAGCCAAGTGCATCGTTATAGAGTTCCCTAGACAATCCATTATCATCCTGTCGGATGGTGAATTCTACTGTAAAATCTTGAATCCCTTTATGAAGCAAGAGCTCCACAGCCTTTAGAATACATTGGTGATTCTTGTAGTGACTTGCTCCCGCAGGATAAAAAAACCGATTCATACGAATCGGATTCCCCTCTTGCAATATATGCTGTCGGATTGCTGGCATGCTAAATGCAGGAGGAACCACTACAACTCTCTCATCCTCAATGCGAGCTTTATGAAGCATGGATTGCTTCATCCAGGTGGACTGGACGATAACTTTGCTCGCGCGGCTTACCCCTGCAATGATTCTGCTGCCAATGATATGCTGATAGAAAGCCATACTCCGTTCCTCTCGACGAAAGAACGAATATTGTTTTACTTGCTGAAAAGGCAGTGATTGATGCACATACACAAGCTGAGGAAGCTTTACAAACGGAACAGGTACGTTCTGCAAAGAGAATACAACATCGGCTTGATAGCCCTCGATCTTTCTGGCAGCTCGTGCATAGTCCCAATAGATTCTATGAAGCAACCCCTTCCGAATCCAAGGCATTCGTTCAACACGAATATGCTTGCACGCTTCAAATTCCGGCGTACTCACCATAAAAATCCATTCATCCTGCTGACCATACTCTTTTACATACTGATAGAAGTCCTGGAGAACTGATAAAGCTCCACCGCGATCAGCCGGTACATCGACAACGACAATTCGCATACTCAATCTCCTTTTTCTACGCTTCCTTCCCCCACACGATCCTATCAATGATTTTGGTGTAGCTTTGAATAATTTTCACGACTTTCGTAGAAACATTATCATCGCTATAATCTGTCACTAGTACCGTCCGCTCATCATGACTCCACATTTGCCGTGCCAAATCTATGGATTGTATAAGATCTGTTTCCTCTATGCCTCCAATAATTACTGAACCTTTATCCAGAACCTCTGGACGCTCTGTCGAAGTCCTTATCAATACTCCAGGAAACCCTAATATGGCTGATTCCTCAGATAATGTACCGCTATCCGATAATACACAGTAAGCATGCAACTGCAAATGATTATAATCGAAAAAACCAAATGGTTTTAATTGTCTGATCAGAGGGTCAAACACAAACTGGTTCTCTTCGATTCGTCTCCAGCTTCTTGGGTGTGTCGAATAAATGATCGGCATCTGATATTTTTCAGCGATGATATTGAGCGCATTCATCAACGACTGAAAGTTCTTAGGATGATCAATATTCTCTTCACGATGAGCTGACACGAGAATATATCTGCCTGCCTCTAACCCCAGTACCTCAAGCACATTACTGTTATGAATACGTTCCATATTTCGATGTAACACTTCTGTCATAGGGGAACCTGTTACGAAGATATGTTCTTTCCTAATGCCTTCGGATAACAAGTATCGTCTGCTATGCTCTGTGTATGGTAAATTAATGTCACTGATGTGATCCACAATTTTTCGATTAATTTCCTCTGGGACATTTTGGTCAAAACAACGGTTACCCGCTTCCATATGGAAAATTGGGATTTTTAATCGCTTTGCAGAAATAGCACATAATGCACTATTCGTATCTCCCAGAATAAGCAATGCATCTGGCCGTTCCTGTTGCAGGACGGTGTATGAATTCGCAATAATGTTACCCATCGTCTCGCCCAGATGTTCTCCCACTGCATTTAAATAATAGTCAGGCTGCCTAAGACCCAACTCTTCAAAAAAAACCTCATTCAACGTATAGTCCCAATTTTGTCCTGTATGAACAAGAATATGATTGAAGTATTTATCACAGGCTTTTATACATTCCGAAAGTCTAATAATTTCTGGCCTTGTACCTAGAATCGTCATAACTTTAAGTTTATTCACACTCAAACCTCCAAATAATAGGTGTCTGCTTTCTCAGGATTAAAGATCTCACTTGCCCAAAATAGAGTTAAGACGTCCCGTTCCCCTGTGTTTGTTATTGAATGTGTATATCCCGGAGGAATATCGACGACTTGTAGTTCGTTTCCAGAAACTCGGTATTCAATTTCCTGATCAGAGCTGATCTGACGAAATTTAATGCTGGCATCGCCATCAATGACAAGGAACTTCTCAACTTTGGAGTGATGCCAATGGTTCCCACGGGTGATCCCCGGTTTAGTCCGCGAAATAAATATTTGCCCCATATGGTAGGATTTAATAAATTCAGCAAGCCAGCCTCGATTATCATGTTTCATTTCGAGCTGATAACTAAAGTCCATTTCATTTAAATACGATAAATACGTTGCATATAATAATCGCTCAAAATCGTCAGCTTGGTTCTGCACGATGAGTGTATCTCTACTCTCTTTAAAGGAATATAACAGGTCAGCTAATTCACCTAAAGTTATTGTAAATGTCCGTTGAACACGGCAAAATCCGTCATGGATTTGATGTGCTTCACCGAATAGAGCCTGTACTAATTCCTCAATAACATCATCGATATAGACAAGATTCAATTCGGTATTCGCATCATTCATCTGAATTTCCAAATTGTTAGCAATATTATAGCAAAAGGTCGCCACCACGGAATTATAGTTCGGTCTACACCATTTTCCGAAGACATTCGGTAAGCGGTACACATATACATCTGCTCCAGATGACTCCCCATACTGCATGACAATATTCTCTGCATCCTTTTTACTTCGACCATAGGGATTATCCAACGCAGATTGAATTGAAGAAGATAGTAATATTGGAATAGTTCTACCCGTTTCTTGAATGCAATGAATAAGCGTTTCTGTAAAATCACGATTACCGCGAGCAAATTCCGAAGGATCCAGAGGTCTGTTAACGCCTGCAAGATGAAATATAAAATCCGCTTTCGCAACATATTCTTTCAGCTGTTCTATTGTATTGCCCGAACCGTACCTTAATAGTTCAACATGATCAAATTGTTGAAGCGCAACAGCTAAATTTCTCCCGATAAATCCATTTACTCCCGTTACCAATACGCTCTTCATACCCGAACGCTCCAATTCTTCAGTTCATTTTTTACATAGTCAAGCGATAATAGAAGCTCTCTGATCTGAGGGATATCTAATCGCGCAGCATTATGGGAGTTATATTCCAGCCCCTCACTAATTTTCTGTTCACCGAACGTAAAATACTTCTCATAATTTAAGTCTCTTGTATCCGCAGAAATTCTAAAGTACTGCCCCAAATCTTCAGCATGTGCCATTTCTTCACGGGTCAAGAGTGTTTCGTATAATTTTTCACCATGACGTGTTCCGATAATTTCTACTTCATTTCTTGCTTCGAATATATCCCTTAATGCAAATGACAAATCACCAATCGTAGAGGCTGGCGCCTTTTGTACGAAAATATCGCCTTGGCTCGCGTTCTCAAAGGCAAACAATACGAGTTCAACAGCTTCTTGAAGTGACATAAGGTAACGAGTCATATGCTGATCTGTAATCGTCAACGGTTGTTCCGATTTGATCTGCTGAATAAACAATGGGATAACTGAGCCACGAGAACACATCACATTACCGTATCGTGTACCACAAATTAATGTTTTTGTAGGATCAACCGTACGTGATTTTGCAACCATGACTTTCTCCATCATGGCTTTAGAAATCCCCATGGCATTAATTGGATACACTGCTTTATCTGTTGACAGACACACAACCTTCTCAACACCGTGAGCAATCGCAGCATTTAATACATTCTCTGTCCCCATCACATTCGTTTTAACAGCCTCAATCGGAAAGAACTCACATGATGGTACTTGTTTGAGTGCAGCAGCATGGAACACATAATTAACACCGTGCATAGCTGAATCAATACTCGTATAATCTCGGACATCGCCGATAATAAATTTTACTTTATTGGTTCCTAGTTCCTTTCGCATATCATCCTGTTTTTTCTCATCGCGAGATAAGATGCGAATTTCGTTGATATTCGTATCCAGAAACCGACGAAGAACAGCATTTCCAAATGATCCCGTTCCGCCAGTAATTAACAAGCTTTTACCTGTAAACATGCATCCCAGCCTCCGATAATGGTATATTCTCCTTCATATGCGAAGCAATAATTCGATAAGCTCTTGATACCGTATAGTGTTGCTCGAGATATTTCCGCCCATTGATTCCCATTCGTGCTCGACGAACAGGATCAGACCCTAATTGATTCAATACTCGAATAAAACCATCCACATCATTACTCTCCGCCCAAAGCCCACAATTTGCCTCCATAACAACATCTTTAATATCTGTATGTCGATCTGTTGCACAAGCAACAGGCAAAGCCATTTCCATATAAGAGGTTAATCTAGAAGGGAAGTTCGGAATTGTAAATCTCGAATCCAGGAAAATTAATCCCACGTCACAGCTTTCCAATAGCTCATCATATTCCACTTTAGGTACCGATTTCTTCAAGATCACGTTGGAGTATCCACATTGATGGATCTGCTCCTCAATACGTTTATATTCCGTCCCAGAGCCTACAATAAGAAAAAACAAATCTTCTCTCTCTCTTATCACATCTAGCACACCCAACAAGAAATCCACGCCTTGAGGCTTGCCTAAATTCCCACCATAAATAAAAACAACGGCATCCCGAGGGATCCCGTATTTATCACGAATATAATTTCGATCACGATTTACACTTCGAAGCGGCAGGGGTTTAATACAATTCGGGCACTCTTCCACCTTGCTCTGCTCAATTTCCGGATTATGCCTAAGAATATAATCTACATTCGCGCGAGACATGCAGCCAATGTAGTCAGAAAGCGCATAGAGGCGTCTTTCTTTTTCCCTGAAATATCGCCAAATGAAGCCCTTTTCCTTAAGCATTCCAATATCAACTGCATTTTGAGGAAAAATGTCTTTTAATAATAAGTAATTTGTGCATCCATCGCGTTGTTGAACATATTTTACAACATATTCAAATGTTATGGGCGGGGTAGAATACAAGAGCAAATCAAACTTCACATGATGCAAATATTTCTTGATCGCACGTACATACTGCTTTTCCAACAGTAAAGTCGAAATCCCCTTCTCTACAAGTGTTGTCTGCGTAATATTTCCCGTTCGGACGCGAAGGACATGAATTCCATTTTCCATAATAAATTCAGTAGGTTGCCCATACCGACGCTCCCGTTGACAGACAACATAAACCTCATCACCTTGTTCATAAAACTCCCCCATGAGATCAGAATATATATTCCGCCCACTTTTTTCATCTGGATAGCCTAGTGTCAAGAAAAGTATTTTCATCGTCCACACCTCCGATCTGTTACATCCATCACCTCAAACCCCAACAAACACCCACTCTTTATTCTGTTCCGTATCTAAGACTCGCAAGTCATCTTTATACTGATTCGAGACAAAACTTGGTACCAGATTACCTAAACATCTGTGTATATCCGAAGCTTCCTTCTCAACTACAATAGCTAATCTGACCATATCTTCTTGCAGCTTACCCCAATCAATTTCTTGGGGCTTCCCAATAAAAATACGATTATGTATCGTCTTCGTAAGACCTTCTTCACTTGTTAATAACTCTTCATATAATTTCTCACCTGGTCTAATTCCCGAGTACTCAATTTTAATATCCACCTCAGGTTCAAACCCAGATAGCCGGATCAAGTCACTTGCCAAATCTACAATTTTTACCGGTTCACCCATATCTAGAATAAATACTTCCCCACCGTTAGCAAATGAACCTGCTTGAATCACCAATTGAACGGCTTCCGGAATCGTCATAAAATACCGTGTCATATCAGGATGCGTTACAGTAACGGGTCCACCATTCTTTATTTGCTCTTTGAATCTTGGGATAACACTACCTCGACTCCCCAATACATTTCCAAATCGAACTGCTGCATAAACCGTGTTACTTCTATGATTTAAACTTTGAATAATCATTTCTGCAATTCGCTTGGTTGTCCCCATAATACTGGTTGGATTGACTGCCTTATCCGTAGAGATTAATACGAACCGCTGCGCACCGTATTGATCAGCGCATTCTGCTACATTTCGTGTCCCAAACACATTGTTTTTAATCGCCTCAGCCGGATTTCTCTCCATCAAAGGCACGTGCTTATGCGCAGCAGCATGAAAAACGACATGCGGACGAAACTCACAGAATACTTGTTCTATTCGTTTCCGATCCTGAACATCTGCAATAATGGTCTCTATTTTTAGATCTGGAAACCGATTTTTTAGTTCCATCTCAATCGTATAGATACTGTTCTCTCCATGACCGAGCAATATTAATGTATTAGGATTGAACGATGATATTTGCCTGCATAACTCTGAGCCGATTGAGCCCCCAGCTCCCGTAACAAGCACGATTTTCTTTTCAACATAATTTGCGATACCCTCTAAATCTACATTTACTGACTCTCTTCCTAATAGATCTTCAACCTCAACATCTCTTATTTGTTGAATGGATACTTTTCCTTCAATTACATCGTTTAACACTGGAAATATTTTTAGTTTTGCTTTCGTTTTTTTGCAAATTTCAATCATATCTGCAATCTTCTTCGATGTCGCCGAAGGGATTGCAATGATAATATGGTCCACATTATATTTTTCTACCGCATGAATGATCTGATTACTCGAACCAATGACGGGAATTCCATGGATTTGATGTTTATGCTTAGCAGTATCATCATCAATGAAACCAACGGGATTAATATTCGAGGCACGGTTCGATTGCAGCTCTTTAGCAATGATACTGCCACAGTCACCTGCACCGATAATAAGGGCCTTTTGCATCCATTTTTTCTTTTTATAATCACTATAATGCTTATATTTCCACATAAACCTAACGCCACCGATTAATAATGTCATCGTCTCAATCGATTGAACCATTATTGAAAGCGGTACTTTTTCTTTCATAAAAACATAGCAAATCACATAGGAAACGCCGCAGCATAAGATGATAGCTTTTACAATCGCAAGTGTTTCCGGTACACTCGCATACTGCCATATTCGATTATAAAGCTTAAAATAATACATGACTCCCAAGCAGATTAACGCAGTACTTATGGAAAATAGTAATATTTGTTTCTCCATTTGGGCTGGAATATGTCCGCTCATTCTAAAATAATACGAAAAATAAATACTTACACAAACAATGATAATATCAACTGTGATAAGTATCATTTTTTTACTGTAATAGCTCATTTATAACTTCCTTTCATCGATATATTTTTTATTTTGGTATGAGCTATATAAAAGTAGTAGCTATAAAGATTAGTAGAAATCTAATAATCTTTATAACTCTTACTTCTATGAGGAAATATAGGTTAGGGCATTTAACCCTGCCTCACATCACACCCTTGACGATATACGTCTAAGGTACTCGCGTACCCACAGCATGATCGAGTGCCTACAGTAATAAAGGTGCAGTAGGCATTACCTTTGGTCTTTTGGATTTACTCTAAGTTGCTGTTATATTCATAATATTGAGTTTCGATTTTCTTTGATTTTTTATTATTCAATACTGCACCAAGAATAGGAGCCTTAACATATTCTAATTTTTCTTTTGACTTTATGATTAATTGCCGTTTTACTTTACCTGCCTGCACCACGAGAACAACTCCATCACTTAACGAGGAGATAATCAATCCATCCGCTACAGAGAGAATTGGAGGGGTATCAATAAGAATCATGTCGTAGGATTCTCTTATATCCTTTAACATGACAGTCAAATTGGGAGAAGATAGAAGCTCTACAGGGTTCGGAGGAATAGGGCCTGAAGGCAAAATATTTAGATTATCAATGGAAGAGCTCCGAATTACTTCACTAACCGTATACTGATTTGCAAGCACATTGGATAACCCAATTCGATTATTTATTGAAAAAATACGGTGAATCGTCGGTTTTCTCATATCTCCATCAATTAGCAACACCTTTTTACCCTCTTTGGCATAGGAAATCGCAAGATTACAGATCGTTGTCGTCTTTCCTTCACCTGCTAAGGTTGAAGTCACTACAATAGTCCGTAATGTCTCATCCCATTTAGAAAACTGTATATTTGTTTTCAGCGTACGGTACGCCTCGGAAATGTGGGACATCGGATTTAATTCCATAATGAGCTTAGCATCAGCGGTTTGCCGTAACATATTTTTCCCCCATTTGTTCTTTTGAGATCTTTTTGCTACGCGACCTAACATCTCTTCTCCGAATTTTATGTATTACCCCTAACGTATTTAATTCAAGTAAATGTCTGACTTCAAACTCAGACCTTATTGAGTCATCAAGATACTCCATAAGGATCATTGCCCCTGCAGAAATCAAGAATGATAGAACGAATGCAATCACCATATTCAACTTCGTTGCCGGTCCTATTTTGACCCCTTTATCATGGATCTTTGCGGTATCTAGTACCGTTACATTATTCACCTTCATAATTGAAGGGATTTCCTCTTTAAATACCTGCGCAATAGCATTTACGATCGTTACGGCACGTTCGTATGAGCCATCTACTACTTTTAAGGTCACGATTTGTGAATTTTGCATTGTAATGATTTGCAGACGACTTTTTAAATCACTTGTGGTCAAGTCTAGACTTGGATTCTGTTCTAATACCTTACTCATGATGGTTTCTGAATTGATAATTTCTTTATACGAATTTATCAACAGAATATTCGTATTAATATCACTAGCATTGACTGTTGCATTACCAGCGCTATCAATATCGAGTTTGTTAACGATCAATTTGTTTGTAGCTTCGTAAACTGGCGTTAAATAGTACTTACTATATATTGCTGCAGCCGCAGTGGACAAAAAAACGATGATAAATATTATCCACATCCTCTTCAATAATATTTGCATGAGTTGTTTTAGCTCCATATTGTTTCCTCCCAATTTTCACTTATTCTTTCGAAATCCAATTAGGAAACTTACGGTCCATTTAACGCTGAATAAACTTCTCCGCATGACACTGTAGTACATTTACATACGCGCTTCCACAACTCTTCTCAATCTGTCTATACCCCTCTTTTAGATAAAAACTTCGTCGCAACGTGTTGTGTGCATCGGATGCAAGTAAATATGCCCACTGTCTACCACATATTAAGGAAGCCATTTTTTGTACTTTTGAACCAAAAACCCCAACAAGAGATTGGGAGGTAACCTGTAGTAATACGCCAGCTTTGATCCAACCCTGTAATCGATCCGGTCTTCGCAAGACCCCTAGATTACGTTCGGGATGAGCAATAATGACCGTTATCTCTTGCCGTTTCATGTATCTTATAAATTCCATGAAGAACTTTGGCACTTTGCTGGATGGAAGCTCAACGAGTAGAAGTGATGTGTCTCCGAGTGTTTGTAATCGGCCAGCTTCATATTCAACCCTGTAGAACTCACTTAATCGATACTCCTGCCCGGGCAGGACTTTAACAGGGATCTGCAACCGTTGTAATTCTTGGTTTAACATCTTTACACGACCTTGAATTTGTTCTGCTGTATTGCTGTAATTCCTAGTTCCATGATGGGGTGTTGCAATAATCGTATGTATCCCTTGTTTGACAGCAGCTTGTGCCATGCGAAGTGAACCCTCTGATGTCTTCGGTCCATCATCACAATTCGGCAAAATGTGACAATGCGTATCGATCATACCTCTCACCTGATTCCCTATTTTTGCGACTATTTCACTAATGCACAGCTGTCAGAAATATAGTAAAATGATATTCTAGTGATCCGATGACACACTTCGTAACAATGTGCTATATAATTGATGAATTCGCTCTTGCTCAGGAATGATTGATCTTAGATAGTCATGGAGTAATTTACTTAAGAGGAGCCTCTCAGCCTCAGTCTGAAGCAGCGTAACGCCGTATTCGTACAAGTTCTCTTCTTCAGTCCTCCACTCAACAGCGCCCCTCAGTTCCAAATGAACCTGAAGTATTCGCATTTCAATTCGTAATTCATAGTGGGACTCTACAGGGAACTTGAGATGCGAGCAAATTCGCAATCCTGAAGGACTCATGTGGACGATAAGCACGGGATGCGCATTGCTCTTCACAGGCTCGCCATTTACGGCTTCAATACACAATTGGCCGATCAGAGGTGGGATGAGCCGAAGTCTGATATTCTTTCTTCCAATAGGTTTTTGTTTATGTTGCATACACCGATTCCTTCTTTTATTCATGGGAATGAGCAGGATTAACCTAGCTTAAAAAAGGGAATAATGCTACTTGTTGTTTCAAAACATCGCTTTACGATACATTTTGTATCATGGATGACACTATTAATTTACGATACAATTTGTAACATGTCAAGCGTTTTTTATCGTTGTCGATTTTAGATTGCATAGCATCCTTGGGGAGGAAAACATATGAAAAACGGGAATCGAATCTCAGAACTTCGGGAGCAAAAAGGGTGGACGCAAGAGGAGTTGGCAACGATGATCGGCATCAGCCGAGCAGCACTGTCACACTATGAGAAGAACCGCAGAAAGCCAGATTTTGAGACGTTGACACAGCTAGCCGATCTATTCCAGGTCTCCATCGACTACCTCATTGGTAGAACGAATACCTCACAGCATGTTCTAGATCCTGAAATCGAACACTTTACGGAGCAATTAGAGCTCTCCGATTCGGAACTCTTAGAACGGTTTAATCTAACCATCGATGGACAACAATTAACGGATGATGAAGCCCGTCGCTTCATCGCATTTGTTCGCGCCGAACGTATGATGAAATCATAAGAAGAAAACATAACAATCCTCAATCAAGTGAATGAAATCTCTCGCCATTCATTTGACTGAGGATTGTTCGTTTGTTAAGAGGGATCTGGCAGCACACGCTTCTGAATGATCTCCAAGGGCCACCGTTCTTCCTCAATTCCGAGCTGATGTAGCAACTTAATGACATCAATCTCAATCTTAGCCGGTGCATCCGCTTCCTTGTGAACCGATACGGTTTCAAAAGCTTGCTCTTCGCTCATATTATGTACCCTCGCTTTTTAATATATTTCTATGTATCACGTATCATCATCTGGCAGCATTTTGGACTTCCTTATGAATCACAAGCCTTATTATAAGGGAAGCGATCACAGGATGTTGTCGTTATCTGGAAGGAATGAACAGGTTTTTCATTCTTTTTTTGTCGAATCCATTTAGGTTTAGTTTAAAGTGTTAAAGTGCAGTTAGAGGAGATGCTTCGACCAAAAAAATATTAGATAAACCCCTGCGTTTACGCAATTGGAGGGATGGGTATAGGGTTCCAATCGCTGTTAAAATCATGTCCATTTGAATGGATATTACAGCGGTTTTGGACACGATTTTAAAGGCGAACGCTTCGCTTTTCCACCCCATACCCATTCCCTTTTCTGATCTACTTGTCGTGCCTACTTCTACTTTTTCGACTTTCGTTCCACACTATAATTAACACAAAAAACCTCAACCCGTTCAAAACGGATTGAGGTTTCTCTATCTCGACTACACCTTCACAACTTCACGCATACTGGTCTCGAAAGCCGACATTAATGCGCTCTCGCCTTCAAGGCCCTTCGCTTCAGCCTTCGCGATGTATTCAAGCATTTTCTTATAATCCTTCGGAATGATCCGTACGAATTTCGGAAGCGTTGCATCCCAATTGGAGAGGATCCGTTGACCAAGCTCACTGCCCGTGTAACGGACGTGCTCTTCGATCATCGTACGTAATTCCTTCACTTCTTCCGTATCTTCAACACGTTCGAGCAAGACCATCTCCAGGTTCACACGGTTCACGAAAGACTGATCCGTATCGAGTACATACGAAACCCCGCCGGACATCCCGGCTGCGAAGTTACGTCCTGTAGCACCAAGAACAACAACACGACCACCCGTCATATATTCGCATCCATGATCACCAACACCTTCAACGACAACATGTGCGCCGGAATTCCGAACAGCAAATCGTTCCCCAGCAATCCCGTTAATGTAAGCCTTACCGGATGTCGCCCCGTAGAAAGCCGTATTTCCGATAATGACGTTCTCTTCTGCCTTGAATGTCGCCTTCGCAGACGGTCTGACGATCAACTTACCGCCTGACAATCCTTTACCAACATAGTCATTGGAGTCACCCTCCACGGCTAAGGTCATCCCCTTCGGAATGAAGGCCCCAAGACTCTGGCCTGCCGTACCTACAAAGTTGAAACAGATCGTATCTTCCGGCAAGCCTGCCGCACCATAACGACGCGTCACTTCGCTGCCAAGAATCGTACCCGCTGCTCGATCCACGTTCGTGATCGGAAGCGTCGCTTCAACCGGCGTACCCGATACAAGCGCCTGCTCCGCAAGCGGAACCAGCTTCTTCATATCTAGCGTCAGCTCTAGACCATGATTCTGCGACTGTACGCAATAACGTTCGCTGTCCTCAGCCATTTCCGGTTGATATAACATCGATGAGAGATCGACGCCTTTGGATTTCCAATGCATAACCGCTTGCTTCGAATCCAGATATTCCGTACGTCCAACCATTTCATTCACGGTACGGAATCCGAGTTCAGCCATAATCTCACGGAATTCCTGAGCAATGAATCGCATGTAATTCGCCACATGTTCAGGGTCCCCTGTGAAGTTCTTACGCAGCTCTGGATTTTGTGTCGCTACCCCTACTGGGCACGTATCCAACTGGCAGACACGCATCATGATACAGCCAAGGACGATTAACGGCGATGTCGAGAAGCCATATTCCTCAGCACCTAGCAATGCGGCAATCGCCACATCGCGTCCGTTCATCATCTTCCCGTCCGTCTCGACAACGACGCGATCCCGGAGGTTATTAATCATGAGCGTCTGGTGCGTCTCTGCAAGTCCTAACTCCCAAGGCATCCCCGCATGGCGGATCGATCCCTGTGGCGAAGCTCCAGTTCCGCCATCATAGCCACTCACGAGAATGACGTCTGCACGTCCTTTAGCAACCCCTGCCGCAATTGTACCTACCCCAACTTCGGAGACGAGCTTCACATTGATACGGGCACGCGGATTGGCGTTCTTCAGGTCATAGATCAATTCAGCCAAATCTTCAATCGAATAGATATCATGATGTGGCGGCGGCGAGATCAGACCTACGCCTGGCGTTGAACCACGAACTTCAGCAACCCAAGGGTAAACTTTACGTCCTGGCAGCTGACCGCCTTCTCCCGGCTTCGCGCCTTGCGCCATCTTGATCTGAATCTCATCGGCATTCACGAGGTAATTCGATGTTACACCAAATCGGCCAGAAGCAACTTGTTTGATCGCACTACGCCTTGAATCCCCATTCGCATCCGGAATGAATCGTGCTGGGTCTTCGCCGCCTTCACCTGTATTGCTCTTCCCGCCAATACGGTTCATCGCAATCGCAAGACTCTCATGCGCTTCCTTACTGATCGAACCAAACGACATCGCCCCCGTCTTGAAGCGGCTCATGATCGACTCAATAGATTCCACTTCATCAATCGGTACAGGCGTCCCTGCATGCTTAAAGTCTAGCAGCGAACGAAGCGTTAGATGCTTCTTGTTCTCACCCTGCACAAGGTTCGAGAATTTCTTATATAATTTGTAATCATTCGTGCGGCACGCATGCTGCAGCGTATGAATCGTCTGTGGGCTAAATAAGTGGTCTTCACCGTCTTTACGCCATTGATACTCACCGCCCGAATCGAGCGTTAGATCATTCGCTGTTCCTTCCTCAAAGGCACGGCGATGCGGCGCAAGCGCTTCTTCTGTAATTTCCTCCAGACCAATGCCGCCAATCCGAGAAGGCGTCCAAGTGAAATATTCGTCCACGAACTGCTCTTTGAGGCCAACAGCCTCGAAGATTTGCGCTCCACGGTACGATTGAATCGTCGAGATGCCCATTTTGGATAGAATCTTCACGACACCCTTCGTCGCGGCCTTGATGAAGTTCTTCACGGCTTTCTCATGTGTTACACCGCGCAGCAATCCTTGACGGATCATATCATCGAGCGTCTCGAACGCAAGATACGGATTCACTGCACTGACACCATAACCTAATAACAGGGCAAAATGATGTACTTCACGCGGCTCGCCGGATTCGAGCAGGATGCTGACCTTCGTTCTTGTTCCTTGGCGAATTAAGTGATGATGGAGCGTCGATACGGCGAGTAGTGCTGGAATTGCAGCATTCTCCGCATCAATCCCACGGTCGGACAGAATAATGATATTGTGACCTTTGGCAATGACACGATCCGCGGCTTCACACATCACTTGGAGCGCATCGCGCAGTCCATTACTGCCTTCATTCGCCAGGAAGAACATCGGAATCGTAATCGACTTAAAGCCTGGACGATGCAGATGACGCAGCTTCGCGAACTCTTCATTCGACAACACCGGGGTGCTCAGATGAATCTGGCGGCAGCTCTCCGGCTCTGGGTTAAGCAGATTGCGCTCTGGTCCGATTGTCGTTCCTGTCGCGGTGACGATTTCTTCACGGATCGCATCGATCGGCGGGTTCGTCACTTGCGCGAACATTTGCTTGAAATAGTTATACAATCGTTGTGGACGATCCGATAACACGGCCAGCGGTGCATCGTATCCCATGGATCCAATTGCTTCCTGACCAGTTGTCGCCATCGGTTCGAGCACTTTGCGCAGCTCTTCATAGCTGTATCCGAAGGCAAGCTGACGGCGGTGAACGGCTACACGGTCCGGTTCAGGCATTTCCTTCGCTTCCGGCAGATCCTCAAGGGCCACCAAATGCTCATCTAGCCATTCTTGATACGGGTGCTCCGCAGCGATTTGTGCTTTGACTTCCTCATCCGAGATAATGCGGCCTTGCGCCGTATCCACGAGCAGCATCCGACCTGGACGCAGACGTTCTTTATAGAGAATTTGTTCTTGATCCAGCTTCAGTACGCCTGCCTCCGACGCAAGCACGATCATATCGTCTTTGGTGACGACATAACGTGCCGGGCGAAGCCCGTTCCGATCAAGAATCGCACCGATCTGAACACCATCCGTAAAGGCCATCGCCGCTGGGCCATCCCAAGGCTCCATTAACGAACTGTGGTATTGATAGAAGGCACGCTTCGCTGGATCCATACTCTCATGGTTCGACCACGGCTCAGGCACCATCATCATCGCAACATGCGGCAGGGAGCGTCCCGCCAAATATAAGAACTCTAACGTGTTATCGAACATCGCCGTATCCGAACCATCTTGGTTAATGATCGGCATAATTTTCGCTGTATCTTCACCAAACACATTCGATGCAACCAGCGTCTGACGCGCATGCATCCAGTTCACGTTCCCGCGAAGCGTATTGATCTCCCCGTTATGAATCAAATAACGGTAGGGATGCGCCCGCTCCCAACTCGGGAATGTGTTCGTACTGAACCTTGAGTGAATCAGCGCAATCGCTGACTCCAACGCCGAATCCTGTAGATCCACATAGAAATCTCCGACTTGCTCTGTCGTAAGCATCCCTTTGTAGACGACCTTACGGCAGGAGAAGCTTGAAATATAGAATGTATCCGCACCTTCGCCACCCGCATAACGGATCGCTTGTTCAGCACGTTTACGAATCACATACAATTTCCGTTCAAATGCAAGATCATCCGCTGCAGCAAGCGCCTCGGAACGTCCGATCATCACTTGACGCACATAAGGTTTAACTGCCTTTGCCGATTTTCCTAACTTCTCGTCGTTCGTTGGAACCGTTCTGTAACCTAACAGCTGCTGTCCTTCCTCTTGTACGATCGACGCAAGAATCGCTTCATGCTTCTCCCGTAACGCTGCGTCTTGCGACATGAACAGCATCCCTACGCCGTATTGTCCCGCTTCAGGCAGCGTAACATCCATCGCGCCCATTTCTCGAACGAGGAACCGATGCGGGATCTGGATCATAATCCCTGCGCCGTCCCCTGTATTTGGTTCACTTCCTTGACCGCCGCGGTGCTCCATGTTCACCAAGACGGTTAGCGCTTGTCGTACAATTTCGTGCGACTTCTGACCTTTGATGTGCGCAACGAACCCCATACCACAGGCATCTTTTTCATATTGTGGATCGTATAATCCCTGTTTCGGAGGCAGGCCATTACCGTTCTGTATCATCGTAGCATCGCAACCTTTCAAAGAGTAATAGAGGTTGTTCAAAAAGTCATCTTTTGATCACGATGAGATTCAAGTAGCGGATTCGACATCGAATCTTGCGCTCACCCTCGAAGAGCCTACGCTTACGGAGTATGTTTCCTTCGGAAACATTTCAGGTACTCATTTAGGTTTTGCCTAAACTCCGTTCCTCCTCCTTCAGGTTCTCCCAACCTTCTCGGTGCTAAAAATCTGATTTTTTGAACATGATTTAAAGTGTCAAAACGTATACAGTGTCAATATTGTTCAATCATTGTATCACCCGCAAAAAGGTCAAGACAATTTAATTCTTTTTATGGTCGTGATAAGAAAGTTTATACTATTTTCGGCAAAAAAATCTAAAGTTTGTGCAAAAATGTACATGGTAAAATGATAGAAAAAATGCTCCAGAAGCGCATAACTGTGCATTCTAGAGCATTTCTCACATTCTATACGATTATACTAACGCATTTTCCTTTTTATTACCATACACAGCTTGGAAGAATACGAATGTCAAGATCAAGAAAATGATCGCGAAAATGGATAAGATACCTGCATTATTCCACATCATGGCATGATCGCCCATCGAAATAATCGCTTTAAATCCATTTACAGAGTACGTCATTGGCAGCCAAGCGCCTAGCACTTGATAGAACTTCGGTGTCAATTCCACAGGGAACGTACCGCCGCAAGTTGTCAATTGTAGAATCAAGATCACAATCGCAGCGAATCGTCCAGGGTTACCTAACGTCGTTACAAGACCTTGAACAATGAACATATACGTTAAGCTCGTGATAATACTGAATACCACGAATAAGGACACACTTTCCACTTCTAATCCTAATCCGTATAGAAGAATAGCATCTGCGAATAACGCTTGAAGCACACCTATACCAATCAAAATAAACGTTTTACTTACGAAACGCCCCCAGCCTGATGCATTTACAACTGGGCTTTCACGCAGTGGAATAACAATGGTAGAGATCAATGCGCCAACGAATAATCCTAGCGATAGGAAGTAAGGCGCAAATCCAGTACCATAGTTCGGCACTTTATTAATGCTCTTCTCAACGAGCGTTACTGGTGACGCGAACATATCTACACGTTGGTCTGTACCTTGAATACCCGATGTTTTGTCTGCTGCTTCATTCAGCTTCGTTGCAAGTTCGCTAGAACCGTCTTTCAACTTCACAAGTCCTTCTGTTAATTTCCCAGCACCGTCATCCAATTGCGTTGAACCGCTAGATAATTTAACAACTGCATCGCCAACTTGCTTAATTCCTCCAGGGAGCTGCGATGTTCCTGCAGCGAGCTTCTCTGTCCCTGCAGCGAGTGCCTTACCACCAGCAGCCGCTTCAGACAACTTCGTACCAAATTGCGTCATGCCGCCTTGCAGTTGTGCTTGCCCTGCTTCAAGCTGTGTAGCCCCTTGGCTTAGCTTGACTTGGCCTTCATGCAGATCCGCTGTTCCTTTCGCAAGCGCTTGGCTCGCTGCTAATAGCTGCTGCAACGCAGGGTTCTGTTCACCCTTCGTCGCTTGAATGTATTGTTCAAGACCTTTCGAGAGCTGCTCCGCGCCGCCCGACAATTTTGCACTGCCGTCCACCGAAGCGTTCAAGCCTTGTGCCAATTGATCTGCCCCTGCTTTGGCCTTATTCGCCCCTTGCAGCAGCTGTTGTTGTGCTCCGTTCAATTGTGCAAGACCGCCTGATAGCTGCGACGCACCCTTTTGAAGTCCTTTTGCACCTTGATCTACAGCTTGAGCTCCACTATGAAGCTTATCTACGCCTGTCTTCAATTGACTTGTTCCCGAGACGAGCAAGCCTAAATTTTTCTTGAGTAAATTCGCACCAGATTCCGCATCATGGACGCCGTTCGTTAACTTCGTTGCACCGTCTCCAGCTGTCGTAAATCCATCAGAAACTTCCGTCAACTGTTCGAATACGGACTCTGTATAAGATTTCGTCACTTCTGCAGATACTTCCGACTTAAGGGTCTGCATCCCCGAACCACCAATTTGAGCCGCTAAGAAGTTATGTCCTTCATTAGCCTCGACAGTAATTTCTGCTTGCTGCGGCTGATCTTCCATGAGCGTCGTTGCTTTCTTCGAGAAATCTTCAGGAAGCTTTACCGTCAGATAATAGCGGTTATTTCGAAGTCCATCTTCCGCTTCCGCTTCATCGACGAAATGCCACTCAAAGGACGGATTTTCTTTCAATTTCTTCACGACATCCGAACCGACATCAAGTGATTTCCCTTCATAATTCGCACCCTTATCTGCGTTAACGACTGCAACAGGGAGCTCGTTCAACTTCGCGTAAGGATCCCAGAACGTTCCGAGGAAGATCCCGCTATACAGTAATGGAATGAACAAAATCGCAATAACAGGAATTAAAACTTTTGGACTTCTCACGATCGTGGAAATCTCTTTTGACAACACCGACAAACCTTTCATATTTCTTTCTCTCCTCTATCTATTTATATAATAAGATTATACTGAATGACCACTATTGTCATTTAGTCAATCTTGGTGAAAATAAAAACGTCATCGATTCATGACGCTCTTACAACCTACGCTTTAGGCGACAATCCTTCTATAAAATACAACCGAAAAT
>Ga0209025_1002319_pt1 | contig 20582 bp, 18 predicted proteins | sample AraplaMF_Col_mLB_FD_184256 | JGI IMG/M metagenome (GOLD analysis project Ga0209025, IMG submission 184256) | Arabidopsis root microbial communities from the University of North Carolina, USA - plate scrape MF_Col_mLB (SPAdes) (version 2) | ecosystem: Host-associated > Plants > Roots > Endosphere... | reverse complement strand
TAAATTTATTTTTTGTAAAGCACTTTTATTTTATACCAACCTAATAATAGGTTGCAAATTCCTCAACTGGTTTACGATAACCACGCAAGCGGCGACTACTTTCTTTTTCTTTACCGATAGTAATCATTAGTGCTATTTCATGTGTTTCTGGGACATTAAAAAGGGCTCTCATTTGTTGCTGATCAAAGCCGATCATTGGACATGTATCCCATCCACGATTTTTGGCTGCTAACATAAATAACATAGCTGAAAGTGAAGCGTTACGAATGGCTTCCTCTTTCTTAAACACCTCGCCGCGCTCATCATAAAATTTTGTATTTTCTTCAACAAGATTTTCTAACTCACAAGCATTAATAATGCCTAAGTCCACCATCCCTTGACTAAGGTTAGCCGTCTTTTTATAGGCTTCTTTATCTCCTAAAACTAGTATAACCGCCGAAGCTGAGTGCACTTTATATTGCCCGTATGCTGCTTCTCTTACTTTTTCTTTTATTTCTTCATTTAAGACAACGATGTAATTGGCATGCTGTAAATTAAAGGCAGATGGAGCAAGTTTAACATCCTCCAAAATGGGACGTATATCTTCTTCGCTCATCTTAATGCCTTCTATAAAATTATTCGCAGAACGACGCTTATCTATTACCTTTGCAAATTCCATCCAACTGACCTCCAATCATTTTCTTTTAAAACTATGTAATTTCCATTCAGCGAGGCTTATTTTTCTCTACTGAATGGAATGAAAAGTATTACTCTTATTCTTTATCGAACGTGATCGTACTTCTTACAGTGTCAATAGGACGAACAAGCTCTTCAATTTGTGCACGCTTTGGTTCTAAAAACGGTGGCAACGATAATTTTTCACCCAATGTTTCATAAGGCTCATCCCCCATAAATCCTGGGCCATCAGTAGCTAGCTCAAATAAAATTTGTGGTGCAACTCGCGCATAAAGAGATTCAAAGAAGTGACGGTTTACATAACCCGAAGTATGGAAGCCAAAGCTTTCAAATCGCTCAGTCCATTCATCTAATACAGCTCGATCCTCTACGCGGAATGCCGCATGATGTACTGTACCGAAGCCTTGACGAGCTACAGGTAAAACTGCGTTATACTCTACAATGATTTGTGCACCGTTTCCGCCTTCACCAACCTCAAATAAATGGAACTCCCCTTCCTCCGCAATTTCAGTAAAGAGCATCACTTTTTCTAGCATTTCTTTGAAATATTTAAAATTAGCAACTCTTATGAAAACTGGACCTAAGCCTGTAATTGCATATTCAAGAGGAATCGGTCCATCTTGCCATGGAGTGCCTGATTCAACGCCTGTATTGTTTTCATCAGAAATAAGTTGATATTGCTGATCATCAAAATCAACGAATGACAATGTTTTCTTGCCAAACTGCTCTTGTATACCTGTATGTTTAACATTTAATCGATTAAAACGTTTTACCCAATAATCCAATGCCGCATCTGTAGGTACACGGAATGAAGTTTTGGAAATTTCATTTGTTCCATGCACACCTTTTGGGATGTTTGGGAAATCGAAAAATGTCATATCAGTACCAGCACTACCTTTATCATCTGCAAAAAATAAATGATATGTTTGGATATCATCCTGATTAACTGTTTTTTTCACTAATCGCATCCCTAACACATACGTAAAGAATTTATAATTCTCTTCTGCACTACTTGTAATAGCAGTTACGTGGTGAATTCCTTTTAAACGATTCATTTTATGTTCCTCCTATTTATCTCGATTTCGAGATATATGCGTAAATTTTTTTATTTTTCAACTGCGTTTAAACCAACCTTTTTTAAAGACAGGATCATTGTGTCCATCTCCTGTTGATTTAACACTTCAAAAATCTCATTAATTTTTTGTCCATGCTTTGGAAATATTTCTTCCATCAACACTTGTCCTTCATATGTTAATAAAACATATGTGACACGACGATCCTTTGGGCAAGCACGTCGATACACAAAACTTTTTTGTTCGAGCTTATCAATAACATACGTAATACTACTGCTTGCAATTAAAATTTTCTTTCCAATCACTTGAATTGGTTGCTCACCGTGATGATATAAAAACTCAAGTACAGAAAACTCGGTTTGATTTAAATCGTATTGGAGTAAATCTCTCTTAGTTGCATCCTGAATCGTTTGATATGCCCGGAACAAGACCGTAAAAGCTTTTAAATTACGATTATTTTCCTTCACACGACTCCCTCTTTTCATTTACTTCGAATTCATTTATCTTTAATTCGAGATAATAATAACATATAAACTGCTAATCGACAATCCTTTTGTTTTACTGTAATCTCTCGCAAAAAGAGCATCCCCTAAAATTAGGAGATGCCCCTTCATGTATCGATTATTGATTAATAGTAGTATTGGCGGCCGTTGTTTTCCTCATGAATAGCCTTTGCTAGACGAACTGTAGATATTGCCAAATCTGCATACGTCACTTTCCCAGTAGCATTGAATTTATTTTCCTGTCCATCAATAAGGCCCATCGCACTTGCTAAAGCAATATAACCTGCGTATGCCGGTTTAATTGAGCTTGCATCAGCAAAGTTTAATTTGTAAATGTCACTATGCTTAGCAGCATTCTCTAAATTTAGTACGCGTATTAACCATTCTGCAAGCTCTTGACGAGTCAATACTGCATCTACAGCAAATTTATCCGCCGGCTGTATAATATCCATTCTTACAGCTTGTTCAACGATTCCGTATAATGGATGCTTTTTGTCAATATTTTTAAAGGATTGCTTCTCATCGTCTCTTCCATACGGACCAAAATCATCATATCCGTATGTTAATGATTTAACTAAAATTTTCAAAGCTTCTCCCTTGTTTACAGCTGTATCAGCATTAAAGTTTGCTGGGTCTTTAACCTCTAATACATTTTGGTGTAGTAAATAAGTTAATTCTCCTCCAGCTTTTGGATGTGAAATAGCTGGTTTTTCTTTGGCATTCTCAACATTTTGAAGCCATTTACCAGTTGTTGCATCAATCCCATTGAACATACTTCCATTATAAACTGGAGAGTATACTAAATCATAATGATGATTATCCTCTCCATCCTGTTTTGCATACTGAAGCTCCAATTTCAGCCCCTTATCGAACGTTGCTTTTGCTTTATCAGCAGGAATAGCTTTGTTTACAGATGGCCAATTATCAATCTTGTGATTACTAACGCCTAAAGAACTTAGTTTCCCATCTGCACCAATACCAACAGATATTTCATCCCCTACTACGGCAATGTCATTGACAATACGTGGGAAGGAGAAGTAATACTGTTTGCTGTCTTTGTTATATACTATATCTTCAATTGGTTTTGAATAGTCATGAAGATATGACGGAGCCCACTCTTTTAAGTAGTCAATCGCCTTTGCTAACGCAGCATCTTTTGAAATTGGTTCTACTTTATTGTCCTGCTCCATGAATTCACTACGTATATCCCAGTAGTTTATGATCTCACCTGTTGCCTTGTTCACTTCAAATGACGAACCCGTTCCGTGATTTCCAAGATCATACATATAACTTACTGTATAAATTGTCTCACCATTTTCGTTTTCTCTTTCATCAACCGAATCAATTCGTAGCTTTGCTTTGTCTGAATCAACTTTTAATAAAGACTTAGCTAACTCTTCAACTTCTGCTAATGTAATACCCTTCTTTCTAGGTTCTAGTGGTTGCGCTACCAGCTTTTCTACACCTTTTGTTGTCGGCACTTGAGAAGAGAAACCATTCATTGTATGCCACTGCCCATTTAATGCGTGTACACCAGTGAAGCTTGTAGGCGGCATATACACAAGCTTCGCAATAGATTCACCTGTTTGGTAGTTATAGTCAACCATATAGCGTAAATCTACTGATAAATTTTCACGAACCTGTGTAAGTACATCTGATTCATTCTTTTTCTGATCTAAATTATCAAATGTTGCCTTACTAGTTGCCTCAGTATTACGATACATATTTGTAACTTCACCATTCGCTAAAACTGTAATATTGAGATACTCATTACTAAGTGGTACACCATTATGTGTTGGCGAATAAGCGAATGAATACGTAATTGGCTCAGATAGTGGTCTACTAAAACTAAAACCAAAATCATCATACCAATTGTCTTCACGAAGCTTGTAATTCGCAGTATTCGGCAATTTCTTTAAGAAGTCTTGAGCAATTTTTTTTGCCTCAGCCTCTGAATACTTCACCGGATACAATGCATCCGCTATATTGGCAGGTTGATAGTTGAAATATTCTAATTCTAAATCTTCGCCTTTAAAAGTAAAGTCACCATAAACGTCTTTGCCATTGATTGTCTTGTGGAAGCTTAAGTCATAGCGTATCGTTTTGTCATCATTAAAGTAATGTGTTTCCCCCATTGAGAAATCTTTCTCTGTTACAAATTTGAACTTGTCAGGGAATAATGTATTCAATTGCTTAATTAGGACACTTTTTTTAACTTTTGTTTCTGTTGAAGCAACTTGGATTGCAACTCTCTCTTGCGATTCTTTTACATTTGCTGAAGCTTGTGCCATTGGCGAAAGTACACTCACTGAAAATGCAGTAGACGTTAGTATGATACCTAACTTTTTAAATTTCACTAAAATATACCTCCTAAAATATCATTTACAATCATTGTAATATATATTTCCAGAAACGGAAATAAGATTTCTGAATTATCAATATTTATCAGAAAGAAGAATGAAATTTTTTGCAGCAAAATCAGTTACTCACGGAGCGACAGCAACCGAGGCGAAGTATTTGCTCCTTAAGATTCTCACTTCTTTACTACATCGAAATTTGACCCAATCAATAACCAGTTTTGCGGGAATGGTAGACCTAACTTCCAATAGCCTACTCCTCTAAGATTGTACTGTTTGATTAAATTGAACTTTGCTTGAATGGATCTTGCATCCTCAAACCACACCACATGTGCTCTACCTTGCTCATCATAGTATTCAAAGAACGGAGCTTGAGATCTCAAATCAAACTGAATAGCAGCATTATATTTTTTAGCAATCTCAATTGCTCTTTGTGGACTAATTGCTTCTGCATTCGGGCCCCCCTGTACAAAAGGCAGTGTCCAGTTATACCCATATAAATTCTGTCCAAGTATAATTTTGTTCCGTGGTATCTCACTAACTGCATATTTAACAACCGCTTCTACCTCTGGAAGTGGCGATACTGCCATAGGCGGTCCTGCAGAATACCCCCATTCATAAGTCATTAACATAACAAAATCCACTATTTCTCCATGTGCTTTATAATCATGTCCCTCCGTCCATGGACCTCGCTCACTTGCACTTGTTTTTGGAGCTAGCGCTGTCGATACGGTATACCCCTGTGGATGGAATCGACTCACCGCTCTCCTTAAAAAATTGTTATACGCTTCTCGTTGATCACCCGGCAAATTCTCAAAATCGAAATGAATATCTTTAACGTTTCCTAAACGCTTTGCCTCTTCAAGAATATTATTAAAGAGCAAATCCTGTACTGCTGTACTTTGAAAAATATCTCTCGCTAAATCACCGCTAAAACTAAAATTCTCTAGGTTTGAGACAACCATCGCTAGAGAAGCTCCTGTATCATTAGAAATTTGCGTCACACCTTGACTCGGAGGACTCTTAAGCGTTCCATCTCGCCTTGCCTCGTAGCTAAATAAAGCAAGATACGTTAAAAATGGACCCGCTTCCCTCGCTTGGCTCAATAATGCCTCACTAACGAATGTCCCTCTCGGCTCTAAATATGCCAATGTTTCAGCTCTTGTTTTTGGTTGAGGTGGAATATAAAGTCGCATACCAATCGATAAAGGCTGACTCGGACTAATATTGTTGACTTGAGCAAGTGTTAAATAATTAATGCCAAAGCGTTGGCCGATTGAATATAAACTATCTCCTGACTGCACATAATAAAAATTTCCGACAATCGGTATTACAAGAGCTTGCCCTACAACTAATCGATTTGGTTCAGGAATTTGATTGGCATCTACAATACTTTGAACTGTTGTCCCATACGCCTGCGAAATACCCCATATGGACTCCCCTGCCCGTACAACATGTATTTGAATGGCAGTGCCTCCTTCTAGCTTGATAAAATCACACCTATAAAGTTTATGAATTAGGAAGGGAAAAGATGTCATTTCTCAGTAAGCACAAATTCACCAAAACAAAAAAAGATCCATCGCCTGTTACAGCGAATGAATCTTTTTTTCATTAATTTCTTTATAGAATTTATGACACGCTCGATAATGTAACTGCTTCATCACTTTAAAAAATGTTTCTTGCGTAATATCCTCTGCCTCTTGTTTGCTATTTGTATAATAAAGCGCAAAATGATACACATCACGATGATAACAATCGTACAAATGTTCAATTATAAATATATCTTGATGCAAAACTTCACCCCACTTTCTACACTTACAAATAAGTCGTCGCAACTAATTATTTGTTACACTTTTCCCAATTATCTTCACAACTGCGTACTTTTCATTGTTTACCTCGTTGTAAATGTTGCACATGTTGTAGTGTCAATCCAGAGGCAAGCCATTCTACTATTGATATGCGTAGTGTCATTGTGGAGGAATTAACGAAGTTATTCCCGTAAGGACACTTTCCTGGGAACGTCCAGTCTCCTCTACAATCACTCATTTCATTTAGCATGTATCTTCTGGCATGTTGCCCTATGTTATATTTTGTCTTCTACACAATAAAATGCCCTCCAACGATTAATGGAGGGCATAGACATTAACTGCCCGTTAAAGCTTTTTTGGTGAGAACTGAAAAATCAGCGGGAGATGTGGCCCCCACTGATAAAGTTACACTCTATTGTACATCTGATTTAATCATTTCAAATAATAATGGTACATTCGTTCCGCGCTGTAACGAATTACAGCCCTCCATTAAAAATGACCAGCTCATTTTCATTTTTTCTTTATACGGAAGCTCTGAGTTAACTGGAAGATAGTCTTTTAAAAATTCTTCTATGGAACTTGATAAATTATCCATAAATTCATCAGCCTTTTGCACCTTTTCCGTTGCTACTTCATTACGCTCATTCCATAGTACATGCTCTAAGTTGGTAGAAAAATAAAATAGCTGGTACGGTATTCTTAATCGCTGAATGCTAAAATGATCATTCGCCGCAAGGATTTTGGCATTATTCGCCTTCATTTCATTGCGTTGCTCGATTTGCTCCTTACGCTTCTCAGATTTCACCAATATTGCATCTTCTGTATAGTATAGTTTTTGCTCAATATCTTCCTTTACCTTGACAAACTCAGGGGCAATAAAACAACCGTCTGCATCAGTAATATGAACGACAGCTGTTAAATCCTTCGCTAAAAACTTATACTTCTGCAAATAGTTCTGAATCACTCTCGTAACACTATTTTTAATATTAGGTATCCGTTTATTAGCATCCCACTTCGTTAAAATATCCTCCCGTTGTACATCGAAGCGAATCGTAGAATTTGCAAAATGTTCATCTAGATAATCCTCTAAAACAATTTGCTCTGTCTGCCCCTCTACAATGATTAAAAGAACCTTTTTAGTCACGCTGGACACCTGCTTTTCTAAAGGCACGTTTAATTTTAAATATCTTCGTTTCTTTATAAACCTCTTCATCTTGTCCGCCCAACTGAATTGCACGTAAATAAACATCCCGAGCATTATTTACCTCTTTAATACCCTTTAGCTGCATATAACGACGTTCCTCATTCGTTGTCGTAAACCATAAGTTTTTAATAGCAAGCACCTCTAACACGCGTAAATTATGAGACGTAAAAATAAGTTGGCCTTTTCCGTCCTCATCAATCACTGTTAACAACTCGCCTAATAAATATTCAAAAACACCAGAATCTAATTCATCAATCACTACACAAGCATTTGGGTTATTATAAACGGCAATGAGCACACTGAGTACGGAAATAATTTTCAATATTCCTTCTGACTCTGTCCGTAGTGGTAATTCTCGATCCCCTCGCTGTGATAAAAATTCAAAACGGATTCCTTTTTCTCCATTATCCATAGTTTGTTTTGTAATTTCATTAATTTTTATAGTCAGACCGGGAATAATCGTTGATAACACGCGATTACTTTGCTCTATTACTTCACATAACACATTAAACGTATCCTCTGGTAATAACGCTGGCCCTTTCAAATTGTAAGGGATAGAACCCCGAGTTTTTTCTAAATGGATACTAAATGGCATAATGCGCTCTTCAAATAATGGGGCGATATTTTGATTATTAACAACATGTAGATCTTGATTAAAATCTATTGCTAAATTATGAAGTAATTCCATTTCTAGCTCTGACATTCTCTCTTGTAATAAAGGCTTTAAATCTTTGTGAAAGATAAAGGACGTATATTGTTTTTTAGATAATTGATGAATGACTAGTAATTGGATACGTGTTTTTTCATTCATATCAGGAAGATTTGCTTTACGTAGTTGTATGTCTTCCTCTGTAACATTAATTAGAATCTTTGAACGCTTTCCTTTCTCATTCTCTCTGTAAGCTATTCGTTCAACTGTTGTGTATAGTCTGTTTTGATCTTCTTGTAACTCTACATAATAACTGAGAAAAAAAGTGCCAAATGGATTTTCTACAAGAAACTCGAACTCAATACTTGCCGTATCCTCTCCTGCCATAATTAATCTCTTTTCCTGAGACGGTAATTTTATTTCAGTAATCCAGCCGGAGATCAGTGCCTTTAACAAGCCAAATGCATCAACAATAGTTGTTTTCCCTGAACCGTTTTGTCCGTATAAACCTACAACGTTAGCCTTAAAAAATGACTCAAAATTCACCGTTAAAACAATTTCACCATGTCGTACATTTCGTAAATTTTGTATCTTAATTTTCTTGATTTTTATAATGGCCATTTATCTAAACATCCTTTAAATGATATTTTCTTTTATTATAATTAAATTTGATATATTTTATAACATTTTCTATTTTAATGAATTATATCATTATCGATTATTTACCTAGTTTAATGCCTACGACGGTCATAATAGTAGGCATATGTTAGAAAAGAAAAACGAAGAAAGGTGTGTTTTATTGGTAAATCCTAATTTAAATCCTGACGATATTGATGTTAACATTCCGTTTCATCCTACTATGCCTTCTAGTCGCCCGTATCCACCACGTCCTCCGCAGCCATATCCGCCGCATCCTTATCCACCGCGCCCTCCACAGCCATATCCGCCGCACCCTTATCCACCACGTCCTCCACAGCCATATCCGCCGCATCCTTATCCACCACGTCCTCCACAGCCATATCCGCCGCATCCTTATCCACCACGTCCTCCACAGCCATATCCGCCACAACCTTATCCACCACGTCCTCCACAGCCATATCCGCCACAACCTTATCCACCACGTCCTCCACGGCCATATCCGCCACAACCTTATCCGCCACGTCCGATGCCATTTCCAGGTGGGCAATATCCTAGCTTACCAGGGTTACCCGGCTTAAACCTACCAGGGATGTAGATTTTTAACCGACATATTTGGAAGTCTAAGATTAATAATTTGTAGCAAAAAGGCTATCCAGAAGTTCAAATATGAACTAATGGATAGCCTTTTTATTTATTATAAGAAATTATTATTGATTCAATATCACACCAACAGAGCGAGAGCGGGTGCAACAAAACGATAATAAAAAAAATTGCATGCACTTAAGGAGGAAAAATACTCTCCTCAAAAAATCGATACATATCTTTGCGAGAATCAGCAGTACTCTATGCATTTATTCAAACACATGTAGGTAAGTTTCAATTGGAGTTTTATCAGCAGTTTACTGATAGTGGTTTTGGTTGTTTTTGGTAATTATTATTATGAAAACAGACTAGTAAATGGCGGACAAATAAAAAATAACACTCATTGCTGAGTGCTATCGCTTGTTTCATTTTGATTGTCAGGTTTGTCTGTGAAGTATTCTTTTATCCATTCTGCTTCTTCTTCTGGAGTGGACAAACGAGTTGCATATCCTGGAGAGCCTTCGTCTCCTCCATGAATTTCCCAAATTCTGTTATGATCTTCTACCGAATTAGAAAAATCACCTTTCGACCATCTTTCCAATATTGAGATGTAAATTTCATTATATTTATAATCGTTCATTTTACATACAACCAACAATCGGTCAATTTTTTCTTGTGTTATTTGCTCACGACCCCACTGAGCGCCAGATTGAACTTTTTGGTGAGACATGCTGTGAATGGCTACGCTCACTTGGCTTTCTACTAAATTATCAGGATAAAGCAATTCTTCTTTTGTTTTACTTTCAAGAATTTCTTCATCATTTCCAACAACAACTGCTTTTGTTGTTTCGTGAACAGGTTGAGCAGGTTGAGTAGGTTGAGCAGGTTTCTTCACTTGTTCGGTGAATTTGAAGTAACTAAATGCTCCACCGAAAATGATTAAAATTACAATGATACTGATAACCGATTTTGTTTTTCTCTTCATGTTATTCCCCCTCAGTCATTTTTTATCATTAAGTAATTATGTATTGGGTTATATTATTTAATTAGGATAATAATAACAGAAAGTTGTAATAGGGTTCAATGGATATTATCTATCTGCATGTAATACTGTTACATACAGGTATCTGCTCCGAACACTATTCGTAGCAGCCACTATATACAATGTATATATCAGGTCAGAATCATTGAAATACCTTCATGTTATGACAATGAAAAATTTTAATGAACTCAAATTGAGGACATTAAATTAATGAGTTCAATTATGATTTGGTCAAAATAGACCACATAGGTTTATGGGATATTTCCCATTAACTCATATAATCACATCAAACAGGTTTATCGGATTTTTCCGATTAACTAGGTACGTAACGTTTCGTGACATACATTACATATAGCATTACCGCCTTTCAGCACTATAACCTATAATTATACTTCCATAAAGAGAGTAAATTTCCTATCATCTAAAAAGTCCTGATATGCAAATTTAAGCAACAAAAAAACCACTCCTCTTGTATATCGAGAAGTGGTTATTGTTATTGAAATTAATTATTTACATGACTGCTTCACAAATTGAGTGAAAAATAGCAGTAACTATTTCACAAGATGAAGGAGAAAAACCCTTACATCATTCCTGGCATGCCGCCCATACCAGACATATCTGGCATTGCTGATGCTGGTTCTGGAATATCTGCTACTACTGCTTCTGTTGTTAAGAATAGAGCTGCTACAGATGCTGCGTTTTGTAGAGCTGAGCGAGTTACTTTCGCCGGGTCTACTACGCCCGCTTCCATCATGTTTACCCATTCGCCTGTTGCAGCGTTGAAGCCTACACCGATTTCTTCGCGCTTTAGGCGATCTACGATAATTGAGCCTTCAAGACCAGCGTTGTTAGCGATTTGACGAACTGGTTCTTCTAAAGCACGTAGAACAATTTTCACACCAGTTGCTACGTCGCCTGCTTCTGCATCCGCAACTTTTTCAACTGCTGCATATACGTTAAGAAGTGCAGTACCACCACCTGATACGATACCTTCTTCAACTGCTGCACGAGTTGAGTTAAGAGCGTCTTCAATGCGAAGTTTGCGTTCTTTTAGTTCTGTTTCTGTTGCAGCACCAACTTTGATTACTGCTACACCGCCTGCTAATTTTGCTAGGCGTTCTTGTAATTTTTCTTTATCGAATTCTGAAGTTGTTTCAGCAAGCTGAGCACGGATTTGACCAATACGGCCTTCGATTGCATCTGCACCGCCAACACCTTCTACGATTGTTGTATTATCTTTTGTAACAACAACTTTCGCAGCGCGACCAAGTGATGTAATATCAGCTGATTTAAGGTCTAAGCCTAATTCCTCTGTGATTACTTGACCACCTGTTAAAATTGCGATATCCTCAAGCATTGCTTTACGACGGTCACCAAATCCTGGAGCTTTAACTGCTACAGCATTGAATGTACCACGAAGTTTGTTCACTACAAGTGTTGCAAGAGCTTCACCTTCAACATCTTCAGCGATGATTAACAGTGGACGACCTTGTTGTACCACTTGTTCTAATAATGGTAATACTTCTTGGATGTTTGTAATTTTTTTATCAGTAATTAAAATGTATGGATTATCTAATACAGCTTCCATTTTATCTGTATCTGTTACCATGTAGTGTGATGCATAACCACGGTCGAATTGCATACCTTCAACTACATCAAGCTCAGTCGTGAAGCCTTTAGATTCTTCAATTGTAATAACACCGTCGTTACCCACACGTTCCATTGCTTCTGCAATTAATTGTCCTACTTCATCATCAGCAGCAGAGATAGCAGCAACCTGTGCGATTTCCTCTTTGTTGCTTACTGGACGAGAAATAGCGTTTAATTCTGTAAGGGCTGCTGCAACTGCTTTGTCAATCCCTTTACGGATACCTACAGGATTTGCACCAGCTGTTACGTTTTTTAAGCCTTCACGAATAATTGCTTGAGCTAATACTGTTGCAGTTGTTGTACCGTCACCGGCAATTTCGTTTGTTTTAGAAGCAACTTCTGCTACTAATTTTGCACCCATGTTTTCGTATGGATTTTCTAGCTCGATTTCTTTTGCAATTGTTACACCATCATTTGTAATAAGTGGTGAACCGAATTTTTTTTCTAAAACTACGTTACGACCTTTTGGCCCTAGAGTAATTTTTACTGCGTTTGCTAATTTATCTACACCTTGTAGCATTAATGAACGAGCGTCTTCTGAGAATTTAATATCTTTTGCCATTTGAATTTACCCTCCTGGAATGGAATATTCGTTAAGCTTCATCAATATATTTATAAAAATTTCGCCATACTGTCATTGTCACCCATACATTTGTTTATCTGTGACAATCACTAAAGGTATTAACTTTAATAAACTAAAAAAGTATGAACTTATTCAATAATTGCAAGAATATCGCTTTCGCGTAAAATTAGGTATTCATTACCTTCATATTTAACTTCTGTACCTGAGTATTTAGAGAAAATAATGCGGTCGTCAACTTTAACGTCAAGCTCTACACGTTGTCCGTTCTCTAATATACGACCTGTCCCAACTGCTACAATTTTACCTTCTTGTGGTTTTTCTTTTGCAGAGTCTGGCAATACAATACCGAATGCAGATTTTTCTTCTACCTCGATTAGTTCGATTACAATACGATCTCCTAGTGGTCTTAACAAGTGAAACAACCTCCTATTAATTAAATATAAGTTTAAGCTTATTAGCACTCTAACTACACGAGTGCTAATACAATTATTATGATAATCAATCACACTTTTTTTTGCAAGTCAGAACTTCGAAAAATTTTGTTTTCTTTCCATATTCCTCTACAATAGAAAGGTAGCATAATGAATGGAAAGGATTTTGACTGTGAACACTTCTCAAAAAATAGATAAACATAAAAAAACAGCCCTTTATGTTTTACTGATCTATATCCTCATGCAATTATCAGGAAGATGGCTGATCCAACCGTTTCACAAGCTTGTTATGAGTACAACCGGTTTACCTAGTGAGCAAGCTGCACTGCTAACGCCAGGCTGGTATATTGCACTTAGCTTTGCTATTGCATTAATTCTCAGCTTAATCATAACATCTCGCGATAAAGCGTTTTGGGATATTTATAAAGGAAAGAAAGAAACTATCCCACTGTCGATTATGTGGGGAATTATTGGTTTCTTCTTAGTTTTCTTTGGCCAAATGATTGGCGCAGCGATTGAAATGGCTATATTCGGTATCCAAGGTGGATCGCAAAATACAGCTGATATTGTAGGTATAGCAAAAGGCGCTCCTATTGCGATATTAGCAATTGTCGTATTTGGGCCAATATTAGAGGAGTTCGTCTTCCGTCGTGTTATTTTTGGATCGCTTGTCCAAACGACTAATTTCTGGGTAGCCGCAATAGTAAGTGCCATTTTCTTTGCACTTATTCATAACGACTTCACACATATCTTGCTTTATACAATTTGTGGATTGATTTTTGCCTTCTTATATCACAAAACAAAACGCATTTGGACATCCATTATCGCCCACGTCATGCTGAACGGTTTTGTGACACTTGTACAATTGTATGCAGAACCATTGCAAAAGTTTCTTCAAGAACTAGAAAAAATGCAATAAAAATCAGCGGGTGTTTGGGCACCCGCTGAAAAAAGTTGAATTTAAGCAGTATCTATCACGACGAAAAAGCTCGATGCTACTAATTAGCATCGAGCTTCTATTATTATTGATTCAATTCTTCGATTTGACGTCTCTGCTGTTCAAGTGCCTCTTCTATCTGACGTTTTTGCTCAGCTTCTCGTTCTTCTTTTAATCGTAACTCTTCTGATTTTAAGTATTTACGATAGCCTATCCTAGCAACCCAAATACTAAATTCATAGAGCATAAACATCGGCACTGTTACGATTAAGTGACTCATTAAATCAGGAGGTGTAATCATAGCCGCAATCACAAAAAGTGCAAAATAGGCGTACTTTCTGTTTTTTGCCATTATTTGTGGATTTAAAATTCCAAGACGAGCAAAAAATAAAAGTATAATCGGTAATTGGAATATAAATCCGAAAGGCAAGGTTATTTGAAATAAAAACGAAAAGTATTCATTAATTCCAATTGTTAACTGCACCCCGAGGCGAGCAGATAACTCAATCATAAAGTTTAATACATACGGAAATAAAATAAAGTAAGAAAAAACAATTCCAGATACAAATAATATAACAGTGAATGGAATATAACTTAATGTGACTTTGCGTTCTTTTTCATATAATCCTGGTGAAATAAATGCCCATAGCTGATATAAAATAATCGGAGAAGTCAACAAAAAAGCAATATAAAAAATCATTTGAAAATAAATTTTAATAGAATCTGTAATCCTGAAAGCGTTTAACGAGAAGCTTTGTGCTGTTTCACTACTTTGTAAAAAATGAATAAGCGGCTCTGCTAAAAAAAACGCCCCAACAATCGCAATAACAAAGAAAACGACTGCAAAGTAAAGTCGTTTCCTTAATTCTTCTATATGCTCAATGACAGTTTGATCGTTTGCATTCATATTAGAAAGACATCCTTCAGTTACTTATCATCGTGTTCGATGACTTTCTTTTTATCATCGTGTTCAATGACTTTCTTTTTATCATTATCTTCATCGTCTACTAACCCTTTAGTAGCATTTTTAAACTCACGAAGTGTAGAACCCATAGCTTTCCCTAACTCTGGTAACTTTTTAGGACCAAAAATTAATATTGCTACAATTCCGATAATGACCAGGCTCATAGGACCGATACCCATTTCAGCCACCTCCTCTTATATATGATTCATTTTAACTCATATATGATTATTTGGCTAACTAATAATATGTGAAAGTTTTTCGTCACTCTCCCATTTTACCTCATACTTCTATTTAACAGAAACTGCAAGCTATACTATCAATTATTCCTCGGCATAATTGCGTCCGGAATCGGCTTTGCGCTTAGGCCTGCGGATGTTTTTTTCGCGAAAGCGTAGCGGCAGCACAACATGAGGGCCGACACGATGTCAATCATTCAGGTAATGCACAGGACGTTATGTTCTTACCGATGCAGGTCAGTTAGCCTTTATCGCATGGATGCGATGAATTTAGGCTAACATCCTATATAAACTCGTTTTCGATTTCCGTAACTTCCGCCGGAGGCTATAGCCCAACAATTTATGTACAATGATCACTCTTCCTGATTACGAATCAAATAAATAAGTGCCTGCAATTCTACCGACAAATCAATTGTTAAAAGTTGCATTTTATCTGGTACAGTAATACGCTCTGGCGTAAAGTTCAAAATTCCTTTTGCGTTCATCACCGCTAATCTATCGGCCATTTTCTGTGCAGAGCGTGGTGAAACTGTTAAAATTGCAAGCTCCGCTCCATATTCTGCATACTTTTCTTCCAATAAGTCCGGGTGAAAAACAGGAATATTGCTAATCATCTTCCCTTCTTTTGGGGCCTTTGAGTCAAATGCCACAACGATATGGGTATTATGATTTTTTTGAAAGTTATATTTTAATAAAGCACTACCTAAATTCCCTACACCAATTAACGCTACTTTTGTCGCTTCATGTTGATCGAGCGTTTGGCTAAAAAATTGTAAGAGGTGCTGCACATCATAGCCATATCCCTTTTTCCCAAGAGCACCAAAATAAGAAAAATCTCGGCGAATAGTTGCAGAATCAATTTTCATCGCTTCACTTAATTCCTTCGACGAAATGCGTTCCATGCCTTCTTGTGCAAAGTTTTGGATAAAACGATAGTAAAGAGGAAGTCTTTTCGTAGTGGCTTGTGGAATTTTCAATTCTTGTTTCAAACTATTTCCCCCTTAAAATGTATCAAGTTCTATTTATGATACATGCTTTATATTTCTAAGTTTATAATATTCACTGGAGGATTTTCCTTTAGTTAATGGCGCTTTTACGCCACTAAATAAAGGGAAATCGTTTCAATCTTACATGACAGCTTGGAATAAGTAAAGCATCGACATTGCAAGCCAATCGCTCATCCATTACACTAAGGAAGAATTGAGGTGTCAAGAATGATTGTTTTACAGGTCAATCAACTATATAAATCCTTCATTGCAGATGAAATTTTAAGTGGCGTAAAATTAGAAGTTCAACATCGTGACCGCGTTGCATTAGTAGGTCGTAACGGTGCTGGTAAATCCACTTTACTTAAAATAATTGCTGGTCAAATGTCATATGACTCTGGCGATATTATTATCCCGAAAGGTATACAAATTGGATACTTAGAGCAGCATGCTGGCTTAAACTCAACATTGTCGATTTGGGATGAAATGATGACAATTTTTGAGCCGCTTATTGCCCAAGAACAAACACTACGATCATTAGAACAACAAATGGCCGACCCAGCTGTTTATGAAAATCCTACTTTATATGCAAAAATAATGTCTGAATACGATCATTTACAGCATAATTTTAAAGATGCGGGTGGCTATCAATATGAATCTGATACACGTTCGGTGCTCCATGGCATGCAGTTTTATCCCGAGGATTATCAAAAGTCAATTAGCTCACTATCAGGGGGACAACGGACTCGGTTAGCACTTGCTAAGCTTCTTTTAAGTAAACCTGACCTATTAATCCTTGATGAGCCTACTAACCATTTAGATATTGAAACCCTCTCTTGGTTGGAATCATATTTAAAGGGCTATGAAGGGGCTATTCTAATTGTTTCCCATGACCGCTACTTCTTAGACCAGGTTGTTTCTATTGTCTACGAAGTATCTCGTCATCGCGTCACAAAATATACAGGCAATTATAGTGCCTATTTAGACGAAAAAGCGAAAAATTATGAACGTGATTTGAAGCTATATGAACGCCAGCAAGATGAAAAGGCCAAGCTTGAGGAATTTATTCAAAAAAATATTGCTCGTGCATCTACTACTAAAATGGCACAAAGTCGTCGTAAAATGCTCGAACGAACAGAATGGATGGACTCTCCTGAAGGTGATGAAAAGTCAGCAAGCTTCGGTTTTACAATTGAACGTCAAAGTGGGAACGATGTATTATCTATCGATGACTTAACGATAGGTTATGGTGATAAGAAAATATCAAGCGGCATCACACTACGCACTTTCCGAGAAGATCGCATTGCACTTGTTGGACCAAATGGTGTCGGTAAATCAACTTTATTAAAAACCATTGTCAAAGATTTGCTACCATTCACTGGAGAAGTTCGCTATGGTACAAATGTACAAATTGGTTATTATGATCAAGAACAGGCAAAGCTATCGAGCAATAAAAGTGTTCTAAAAGAGCTATGGGATGAATGGCCTTTAATGAATGAAAAAGATATTCGCACCGTGTTAGGCCGCTTCTTATTCAGTGGAGTTGATGTAGATAAAACTGTGTCGTCATTATCTGGTGGAGAAAAGGCTAGACTTGCATTAGCTAAGCTGATGATGCAAAAGGCCAATCTATTAATTCTTGATGAGCCTACCAATCACTTAGACTTAGATAGTAAAGAGATACTGGAAAACGCACTTATTGATTATCCTGGAACTCTTCTTTTCGTATCGCATGACCGATATTTCATCAATCGAATCGCTACTAAAGTAATCGAACTGTCTGGTGATGGTTCCTTTGAGTACTTAGGTGACTATGATTATTACCTTGAGAAGAAACAAGAGCTACTAGAAATTGCCCAAATGAAGGCTGCTGCTCAACCGCAAGCGCAAACTGATGTACCTGAGAAGATCTCTACCTCTAAAATTGATAAAGAGGCTAAAAAGCGGGAACGTCAAATTAGACGTACGCTTGAGGAACTTGAAGGGAAAATGCAGCAAGAAAATCTTGAAATAGCCCGCTTAGAGGAAGCTCTTTGCGATCCTGAAATTTTCACAGACCACGAAAAAATTACACAGCTCCAGGATGAATTATCTACTTCTAAGGAACAGTACGAGGTCTTTGAAATGGAATGGCTTGAGCTAAGTGAGGAACTTGAAAATATCACCTTATAACATCCCCCCTACCGATCTTCTTTCTTTACGGTGGGAGTATTGTAAAGCCATGTGCCCTGTCGCATGGCTTTTTACTTTACTCGTCTTCATTTTTCATATATATTGGTCAAGTGCTATTTTTCGACAAAAAATGCCCACAACTTTATACACACTATAAATCTAGTAATACCAACATATCAACAGACTTTTCCACATTGTCCACAACTCAAAAATATTTTATTCACATCATTCTGTGCAAAAAAGGCTACTATATATTGAATAATCACAAGTTATGCACAAGTTATCAACATTTTGTGCATAAGTACGGATGTTCGCTCTTTTATTTTCACCTTGCCTGTGGATAATTTTCTGAAAAATTTGTCAACTAATCAGAGTTATATTTTCCTACGTCCACTGTTTTCTCAACATTTTTTTCACAAAAGCAAAAAGAGGTGTTTTAGAAATAAATCTAAAACACCTCTTTCTCTATAGTGAAAGAATTTACACCCAGGATTTTAACTCCATTCCAGGGCGACCGTTCATTGATAAATTGCCTCGAATATTCGCTTCAAACATAGGTGTTGCTGCTGCCCCTATCATAGCGGCATTATCTGTACACAGCTTTAATGGCGGTACATACAACGGGATACCTTCTTCCGCAAATACAGACTCAAGTGATGTACGTAAGCCTTTATTTGCCGCTACACCTCCAGCTGCAATAACTTGTTTCACTTTATATTCACGTGCTGCCCGTAATGTTTTCGCTGTTAGCACTTCAACTACGCTATTCTGAAATCCTTTGGCTACGGCAGTCGGAGAAATTTCTTCTCCACGCTGATCCATATTATGCTTATAATTAATAACTGCTGATTTTAAACCGCTAAAGCTAAAATCATAAGAATCTTCCTCTAACCACACTCGTGGGAAGGTTACAGCCTCATCCCCCTCATGTGCTAGCTTGTCAATACGTGGGCCACCAGGATACGGTAAGCCTAAAACACGTGCAACCTTATCATAAGCTTCACCAGCTGCATCATCTCTTGTCTCACCAATGACTTCAAAAGAGCCATGTTCTTCCATATAAACTAGCTCTGTATGGCCACCTGATACAACTAGTGCTAATAATGGGAATTCCATCGGCTGTACGAGTGCATTAGCATATATATGTCCAGCTATATGATGCACACCGATCAACGGTAAATCATTGGCAAATGCAAAAGCCTTCGCTGCATTAATCCCAATTAACAACGCACCTACAAGACCAGGACCTTCAGTAACTGCCACAGCGTCTAAATCAGTTGGCTTCATATTTGCCTGTGCTAATGTTTCTTCTATTACCACCGTAATTTGCTCAACATGATGACGAGATGCAATTTCAGGTACAACCCCACCAAATCGTTTATGACTTTCTATTTGAGATGCAACTACATTTGAAACAATTTCAGAGCCATTTCGAATAATCGCTGCTGCTGTTTCATCACAGCTCGATTCTATCGCTAATATAATTCGATCTTCCATCATAAATTCACCCACATGACAAGGGCATCCTCCCCGTTATCTGTATAATAGCCTTTACGTATGCCACCGTCTTGGAAATCAAGCTTTCGATAAAGATTTTGAGCAACTGTATTTGATACTCGTACCTCTAAACTCATGACTTCCATACTATGGTCTTTAGCAATACGCATTGCCTCTCGCATTAATCCTTCACCAATTCCGTGACCGCGAGCAGCGTCTATAACGGCTACATTCGTAATTTGCGCTGCGTCTATAACCATCCACATTCCACAAAAACCGATAATGTTATTATATTCATCTATAGCTAGCACATAATGTGCATACTGGTTTTCATGTACTTCATAATAAAAAGAGTCTAACGTCCATGGTGTAGAAAATGTAGCAAGCTCAATTTCATACACTACTGGGACATCTTCAGATACCATTTTACGATATATTACATCACTACTCATGTGCCTTCTCCTTTTGTTCCTTCAGCCAATTCGCCTCCGCCTCTGCAATACGTTTGTATTGCGGGACAAAATGATGAACAGCATCCACACTTGGTAGCTCCACTTTCGTCGCTAATCGAACTGTTTCACTTGCTCGGGGCAA
>Ga0209025_1002316_pt1 | contig 20602 bp, 17 predicted proteins | sample AraplaMF_Col_mLB_FD_184256 | JGI IMG/M metagenome (GOLD analysis project Ga0209025, IMG submission 184256) | Arabidopsis root microbial communities from the University of North Carolina, USA - plate scrape MF_Col_mLB (SPAdes) (version 2) | ecosystem: Host-associated > Plants > Roots > Endosphere... | reverse complement strand
GCCTGAGTGAGATTGCGGCCGGCCGGCTGATGATCGCACTCTCAGCGCCGCTTCTGGTTCTGCCGATCGCGGCCGGACTGCTGACGCGCTGGTTTGCACCAGCGACGACCTGCGGCGTGGGCCTGCTGATCTGCGCCGCTGGTCTGTTCTGGCTGAGCCAAATCCCTCTCGGTGGCGAGACAATGGGGGTCGCCCTGCCAATGGCATTGATCGGCGTCGGAATCAGCCTGCCCTGGGGGTTGATGGACGGCCTCGCTGTCAGCGTCGTGCCCAAGGAGCGCGCCGGCATGGCGACCGGTATCTTCAGCACGACACGCGTGGCCGGCGAAGGTGTGGCGCTTGCTGTGGTCAGCGCCGTGTTGTCCTCGCTGACGGCGGGGCATCTCGCGGCTGGCGGAGCGTCAGCGTATGCAGGCCAGGCCGCCCAGCGGCTCGTCACCGGCGATATCGGGAGCGCCGCGGCCGCAGCGCCACAGATGAGCCGTGCTGCACTTGTCCAGAGCTATGGCGACGCCTTCGCGACATTGCTCGTGATGCTCTGCGCCATCACAATCATCATCGCTATCGTCGTCTTCATTTTACTCGGGCGCAGAGAGAAACCAGGAGCCGAGCCATTGGAGGAAGCAGAAGAGGGTCTCGGCACATCGGAGGCCCGACTCGACTCGCTCCGACGCGGCGGTTGGGGGTAGCGTGCGGCCGGCAAAAACCGAAGGCGCCGTGAAGCCGGGCGACAGCACGATTGGCCGCTCGACGATTGGATCCGTGCACTCCACGGCTGAGTGCTACCCCGAATGCTGACGGTTCATACGTCCAGCTCGAGGCAGGAGCTGGCTTTGATCCGTCCAGCTAGGAATGTCTAGTTCCAGGTGGCAAGCCAACGTCCGAAAATGGCGCGAAGATGCTGAACTTGAACTGGCTCAGCTCGCCACTTGTCCCGAAAACCGGGTCACGGTCTGACCCAGGCGCTTGACCTCCCCATCAACCACCGCGGCGGCATCTGCGATCTCTCCCCCGCTGCCGAGCGTGCGTTCCGCATCGAAGGCCACCTGCTTCATCGCACCGGCGGCCTCCTCTGCCCGAGCAATTGCTCGGGCCAAGAGAGATGCGATCGTGTCGATCGTATTCGCCTGTTCATCGACCGCGCGCACGATGCCGCCGGTAGCATCGACTATCGCCGCGGTGGACTGACCGATATTTCGCATAGCCGCCAAGGAACGCTCCGTTGCGATCCGCACTTCCTCAATCCGGGCTCCGATTTCCTGAGTTGCGGCCGCAGTGCGTGCGGCCAAATCCTTCACCTCTCCGGCAACGACAGCAAAGCCCCTCCCCGCAGTGCCAGCGCGGGCCGCTTCTATCGTGGCATTGAGGGCAAGCAGATTGGTTTGCGCGGCGATGCCGCGGATCACTTCTGAGACCTCACCAATGTCGCGAACTGCATCGGCCAGTTCGGCGCGGATTGCGATAGCGGCCTCGATATCCTCTGCCGCTGCGCCGACAAGGCCGGTCGTTGCGTCGGTCTCGCGACGGATTTGTTCGACACTATCTGCAAGACGGCGGGAGCAGGTCTCTACGGAAGAAATATTTTCGCTGGCATCAGCAACGCGCGCGACGGCTTTGGTCACCGAACTGTGTGTCGCTCCCGCAATTGTGCGCAGCATGACGGCCGCCTCGGTCATACGCCCCGCCGAATTCGTGAAGGCGCCCATGATCTCGCCCACTTCATCACGGAAGCCACGTGCATGTGCCTCAGCCGACTCCCTGCGGTCCTCTTCGTGGGTCGCGCGAGACAGCGCTTCTTCCCTCAGTTCGGAAGCTAGGAGCGCCGAGCGAATGCGGTCGATGTAGAGCCGCGCAAATGCGCGCAACGACACTAACAGGATAACACTATAGATAACGAGCAGAGCAAAATTGCTGAGCGCCTGATCGACCGGCGTATAGATAACCTGAACTAAGCGACCGACCATCACCATGCCGGAGAAGGTCAAGGCCGCAGCCGGCAGGCTCGCCATGGTGAAAATACCCGCGAAGATCAGGCCGGCCAGAATCGTTGCGACGAGTGTTTGCATCTCTGGCGCGAGCGCGGGATTGAGCCAGAGGCCAGCGATGAGCCACGGTAAAGCCAATAGGGCTGAATCAACTATCGTGCGGCATGTGAACCGCTCTGAAGGCGGCTCAACACGCTGGCGTGCTTTGAGTGCCCGGGTGCGGCGCAAGCCGGCAAAGCCGATTGCGATGATGCATGTGAGCCAGCCGAGCGCACCGAACACCCAGCCATGCCAAATTGCGACGGCCGCCGTGACCGCGGCTGCAGCCATGTTGGAAATGAGCACCGGTGGAAGGATGGCGAAGAAAACTTCAGACTGCAGACGCCGCAGCAATCCAGCCTCGATCTCGTCGAGGTCGGGCAGGCCAAGCCTTCGGCCAATCCAGAGATGGTAACGCTGCAATAGAGCGTCCAGCGACCCCTTTTCGCTGGCGCTGCCACGCGCCGCCGTCATCGCTTCTACCCAGGACTACGCCAACCCCCGGAAAATTGGTCGCACCGAGAAGTTAACGCTTTGCCGTGACCAGATGTGCCCTCCCCGCGCTCAGGGGCCATGATCCCGCGACCAAGCCACAGGAACTGGCCATCCTCACCTCTCGCCATCAGCCGGATCAGCCAGATCGAGTAAGCTTCAGGCGACATACGGCTTCATAAACCTGTTGCGCCTTGGTGCGGGAATCGTCATATTTGTTCCAAGCGCGCCAGAAAATGGAAGATACATTCCATAGCTGGAGGAAAATCGCACCGAGGGAGAGGCGTTTTGCAAGCTGGATTGCAAGACGGGGCACGCAGCGGCGCGGCCATTAGAGTCCGCGATCTGCATGTTGGCTACGGTGACACGCGCGTGCTGCACGGCGTCAGCCTCGATTTCTCGCCTGGCAGCTTCACGGCGCTTCTGGGTTCGTCGGGCTGTGGCAAGACCACCCTGTTGCGCTCACTGAGCGGTTTCGTCCCCGTCCAGTCCGGTTCGATCATCGTCGGCGGCAAGGACGTCGCGTCGCTGCCGCCAGAGAAGCGCGGGATGGCTATGGTGTTCCAGTCCTATGCGCTTTGGCCGCACATGACGGTCCTTCAGAACATCGGCTACGGGCTGAAGCTGCGTGGCGCGCCCAGATCCGAGATCGCCGCCAAGGTCGCGTCGATGCTGGAGCTCTTGGGGCTAGCGGGATATGAGAGCCGAAAGGTGACGGCGCTCTCGGGCGGTCAGCGTCAGCGCGTCGCTCTCGGCAGGGCCCTTGCGATCGATCCGGGGATCCTGCTGCTCGACGAGCCACTGTCCAACCTCGACGCCAAGATCCGCATGTCAATGCGGCACGAGATCCGGGCGATCCAGCAGCGTCTTGGCCTAACCGCCGTCCACGTTACGCATGATCGCGAAGAGGCCATGACCATGGCCGACCGGCTCGTCATCATGCAGGCAGGCCGAATTGCACAAGTCGGCACGCCCGAAGAGGTCTATGATCGCCCAGCGACTGCATTCGTGGCGAACTTCATGGGCGCTGAGAATGTTCTGCCTGTCCATGTCGAGCGCTCGGAACAGGGCGCTTCGCTCAGGGCGGGCGACGCCTCGGTCGGCTTCACTATCGGGGTACCTGCCGCCCTGCCGGCCGGAGATGCAGTTGCCTATTTCCGCGACGATGTCGCGCGTCTCGATGCGGCCGACGCACCGGGTTCCGGCGATCTGCTGGTGCCCGGGTTCGTCGCCGCACGCGCCTATCCGGGGGGAGTCTATCGCTACCGGGTGGAAGCAGCCGGCCGGCAGATCACGGTCGACGACGCCACCCGTCACGAGCTCGGAACGAAGGTCGGCATACGTATTCCTGTGCAACGCCTCCACATCTTCCCGGCATCCGAGGCTGGGATCGCCTGACAGGGAGTCAGCTCATGCGCATTCTTACAGTTGTATGCTCCACAGCAGCGCTGATGGTGGCGACGCCGCTGTCCGCGCAGACCCTCAATGTCGCAACGGCCGGCGACCAGAACATGGTCGATTATGTGAAGGACTATCTCGGGCCGATGTTCGAGAAGTCGCATCCGGGCGTGAAGGTCGTCTCCGTCGGGACCGGCGCCGGAGATTCCGGATCGCAGAAGATCTACGAGAAGCTCGGCGCGCAAAAGACCGCCGCCTCGTCGGACTTCGATGTCGTGGTCATCCACCAAAAGGCCGCCGGGACAATGGTGAAGGAAGGCCTCCTCGCCAAGTACACCGATAAGGTGGACACCGCGAAGCTCGTGACCAGCGAAACAGCGCGGAATTCGCTCGGTGCCGACGTCTCGGGATTCGTGCTGCCGATGTTCCAGTCGCAGACCGCGCTCGCCTACAACGCCGATCTCGTGAAGTCGCCGCCTGGCACTTATGCGGAACTGAGGGAGTGGGCGAAGAAGAACCCCAAGCAGTTTGGCTACAACGGCATCAAGGGTGGAATGTCCGGCGTCGCGTTCGTGGCAGGTTGGGTCTATGCCTTCGGAGGCGACGCGGACCAGCTGATCAAGGGACCTTACGATCCGTCAGTAAAAGCCTCGTGGGATGGCGCGCTTGCCGATCTCAAGGACTTCAACAAGAACGTCGTCATCACGCCCGGCAATGCCGGCACGCTCGATATGCTGAACCGCGGTGAGATCGCCATCGGGCCGGTCTGGGTCGACATGTTCTATTCTTGGCAGGCGGACGGAAAACTGCCGCCGAACATGAAGCTCAAGCTTGCCGCCCCAGGCATGCCAGGCCAACCGATGTATTATGCCGTTCCGGAGAAGACGGCGCATCGGAAGCTCGCTGAGGAGTTCATCGCGCTCGCCACCAGCCCGCAGGTCCAGGCGGATGGCATCGTGAAGAAATTCAACTGGTATCCGGGCATCGACGCCAAGAACCTCGAGGGCAAGCTCGATCAGGCGGCTTGGAACAAGCTGTTCAGCGACATCACGCCGACTGATCTTTCCAAAAACGCCAAGGCGTTCCCGATCGCGCCCTATTTCAACGACATTCTCGAAAGCTACGAGAAAAAGGTCGCGAACTAACGCGCCCCGATCAAGCCCTGGCCCGACGAAAGTCGGGCCATCATTCCCTCTCGCTCGGCGTTGCTGCCCATGTTGTCCCAACGCCAGCTGGCGCTGATCCTGATTGCGCCGGGCTTTCTCCTCGTCGCGGCACTGTTTCTGTATCCGCTCGGCTCTTCCTTGGTCTCGGCGTTCACGCGGGCCGACGGCACCTTGACGCTGGAATGGTTCGCCAAGGCCCACGAGCTCTACTCGGGTGATATCGTCTTCACAGTAATCATCGTGCTGGCGTCGTGCCTTCTGACAGCGCTGGCGGCGATCGCCATCGCAGGAACCCTGACGCTCGGGGACAATCCCTGGATCGTCGGCACGCTCAAGGCACTCTATCGCTGGCCGTTGTTCATTCCCTTTATCGTCGCGGCGCAGTGCATGCGGACCTTCCTTGCTAAGAACGGGCTGATGAACAACACCTTCGTTTCGCTCGGCCTGATGGAGCCGCTGAGTGCGACGAGTTTTCTCGACTGGCGCGGGATTATCGCGACCTTCGTGTGGAAGCAGACACCGTTCGTGGCCCTGCTCGTAGCCGGGGCACTGGCCTCCATCGACCGGGCAACCCTTGAAGCGGGACGCAATCTGGGTGCCTCGCGGCTTCGCGTACTCATCGAGCTGGCGCTGCCGCAGGTCATGCCAACACTCCTCGTCGCCTTGGTCCTGTCCTTCGTGACGATGCTCTCGGTGCTGTCCGTGCCCCTGATGGTGTCCGGGTCGCAGCCGACCATGCTGACCGTCGACATGGCATTTCGCATCAACGCCTATGGCGACTACGCCACCGCCAACGCACTGGGCGTGATCACCTATCTGATCAGCGCCGGCGCCGCGATCCTCTATCTGAAACGCGGCATGTCGACGGAGGCGGCACCATGATCCGCCTCGCCTCGACTGCGAGAGCGGCGCTCGCCGCGGCGCTGCTCACCGCCTTCGCCTTCGTTCTGATCGGCCCGCTCGCGAACCTCGCATTGTGGTCGGTCGCCGAGCGCTGGTACACGCCCTATAAGCTCCCCGTCAGCTATGGCACGCGCTACTGGGAGCAGGTCTTCCGCCCGACCGGCGACGCCATGGCTTCGCTCGGCACCAGCGTGTGGATCGCGGTATTGACGGTCGTCGTCGCGCTCGCGCTCTCGATTCCGGCCGGCTACGCACTAGCGCGGCTGAAGCTGCCGATGCGGGCGCTGTTCATGGTTCTGTTCCTGCTACCGCAGGCTTTCCCATCGGTCGCGATCTACATCAATGTCGCGAGGGGCTTCTACCAAATCGGCATCAACGGCACGGTCCTTGCGGTTGTCCTCGTCCATGCGGCCCATGGCCTGGTCTACTCGGTCTGGATCGCCGCCGCGGCGTTCGCTTCGGTCGACAAGGACCTCGAGCTGGCGGCGCGCAATCTCGGCGCCTCGCCACTGCGCACATTTGCCACGGTGACGCTGCCTCTGGCGGCGCCCGGAATCATCGCGAGCGGCATCTTCGTGTTTCTGGAGTCGCTGGACGAATTCACCGGTACATTCTTCGTTGGCGTGCCGCAGGTCACGACCTTGCCGCTGCTGCTCTACAATGCTGCGATGGGCGGCAACTATCAGGTCGCGTCGATCACGGCGCTGATCCTGCTCGTGCCATCGGTCCTGTTCATGCTGTTCATCGAGCGCTTCTTGCGCGCCGACGTGCTGGCAAAGGTCGGCGTATAGCTCGATATCGTTCGATGGAGCCGTTTCTGGCTGCCTCCGCAGCGCTCAGATGTCCACACAGCTTCGGTGGGGAGGTGCGCGCCTGCGGGGTGAGTTCGCCAAACCTGGCGCCAAGCACCAATCGCTGCGAATAAGCCTCACCGAAGCTGAGACACCGTTTCCCCGGAAGGTCCGCCCGCTAATGTCCGCGAATGGCGCATGCTTGTCGCAGGAAACGTGTCCGTACAACAGATAGCCTCGTTTCTAAAGGTCAACTTGCAGCCAGCGCGGCGCGACGTGCACGTTGATCTGCAAGTGCCCATGTGGGCACTGCAGCAACGGTGAAGCTCATCGTCAGCATTGCTCTCTCCAACCCGGAGCGCCCATGCCGGGATGAAGGCGACGTTGGGCGCCCCGAACGTCGCGTATGGAGAGGACGAAAAGCGGGGCTTCGTCACGCTCAATCTGATCTCGCTCGCCGTTACGCCCGGCAGCTATTTCGAGATCAAGATTCGAGCGCTTCCCTCGCGCGACAGAACATTGGCGGTGACGTCGGAGCCGTAGCGATGGAGCCTCACATCCGCCCGCGACGCGCCGAGCCGCAGGTTGCGGATCACGACTTCGTCGAGGAAATCGGGCATGACGGGCTCATGGAACTGGATCTCATCCTGTTCATGTTTGAGCTGGAGACCCAAGCAGGCGCCAAGCAGGCCGAAGACCGCCGCCGCCGACCAGGCCTGCGGCGCGCAGGCGACCGGATAAGGCGTCGGCGCGCGATGCGGCCTCCTGGTGAAGCCGCAGAACAATTCCGGCAGGCGCGACATGTCCTGATGTCTGCCGGCGTCGAAGATGGCTGCGAACACGCGGCTCGCCTCGGTCTTGAGACCGTACCGGCCGAGCCCTATCGCAATCAACGCATTGTCGTGCGGCCATACCGAGCCGTTGTGATAGGACATCGGATTATAGCGGGGCTGCCCCACCGCGAGGGTACGAATGCCCCAACCGCTGCAGGCAGCGGGCGCAAGCAGGTTCACCGCAACCCGCTTCGCCCGATCCGGCGCCGCAATGCCGGCGAACAGAGCGTGCCCGGCGTTCGATGCCGGAACGAGACACGGCCGCTTGTCGCCATCCAGAGCGAGCGCATAGGTCCCCAGTTCTTCGCACCAGTATGCGCGTTCGAAGTTGGCGCGCAGACACTCTGCCTCTTCCACGAGTCTCGAAGCCATGTCGACGTGGTCGAGCCGGCGCGCCATCCCAGAAGCATGCAGCTTGGCGGCATAGGCATAGGCCTGCACCTCGCAGAGGGCGATCGCCCCGGGCGCATCGCTGCCATCCGCGTGGAACACCGAGTCGTGAGAGTCTTTCCAGCCCTGATTTGCAAGTCCGCTCTGGCGAGCCCGGGCGTATTCGATGAACCCATCGCCGTCACGGTCGCCATAGTCATCGAGCCAGCGCAGTGCCGCGCAGATGTTGGGCCAGATTGCCTGGATCGTGGCGATGTCGCCGGTCCGTTCCAGGTACTGACCAGCCAGCATGACGAAGAGCGGCGTCGCGTCGATGGTGCCGTAGTAGCGCCCGAACGGTACCTCGCGCAGCCTCGCCATCTCACCGTGCCGCATCTCGTGCAGGATCTTGCCCGGCTGAGCGTCTGCATCCGGATCGACGAGCTGAGCCTGCGTCGCAGCAAGCGTGCGCAGCACCCCCCGTGCGATTTCCGGATCGATCCAGAGCATCAGCATCGCCGTGATGATGCCGTCGCGCCCGAAGACGGTGTTGAACCAGGGTATGCCAGCATAGGGATACGGGCCATGCTCGCCCCAGGTGATCAGGGTGTAGACGTCGGATTTGGCCCGGCAGAGCATCTCGTCCAACGCTTGGTTTGAACTCGTGACTGTGGCGATCTGGGCCGTGGCGGCGCGCCGCGCACGGCGTGTGTTGCGGTAGGCTGCGAGAAAATTCACCGGCGGCAATGATTTCACGGACGCATCGAGGCAAGAGGCGGTCAGAAAAAGTGAGCGCTGCTCGTCCCGTCCGAGCTCGACTTCCATCGTCATACGATGGCGGTCGATCGCCACCGGAACCGGGCTCGCTTCGAGGACGGTCCGGCGCTCGATCTGATCAAGGCCGACATACCGGAACTCGACCCGATCCGGGCCGATCACTTCCGCCGTATTGGCCCCGCGTCGCAGGCGTTGCGTTCCGCGGACCTCGAACATGTCGTGGAAATCGGCGGCAAACAGCAGATCGATGCGCAGTCGCAACGGCACGGATCCAAAATTTCTGATGTTGATCCGCTCATAGCAGACTGCCCGCCATAGGAACTTCGTGCGGTGGAGAAAAATGGTGTCCCGCGGCAGCCTGAGCTCGCCGATACGCAGATCGGGATTCGTGAGTTCGACCGACAGCGCGGCCTTGTCTTCATGCACGGCGGAGCTCAAGAGCAGCGGGCGCTTCCCCTCCACCCGCAACTCGAGCAGCGATAGGAAGCGTGCGTCCCGGTAAAACAGACCCTCCGCCGTTTCGCTGACCGTTCCGATGTCGCCATGTGCGTCCATCACCGCGAAGGCATCGCCGTGCTTGAGATTGCGTAGGACGCGATCGGTCAGTGAGGTCTTCGCCTCAATCTCATATTCCGACCAGAGGTTAGGCCCGCTTTGCGCGGGCGCGATCTGCGCTGAGGCGCGACTGCTTTCGGGCATTGGAACAGCCCCGGTTCAGGCCGACTGCAAGGGATTTGCCCCCGCGCCGGTCGCCATACCATGCGCCTCCTGATAGGAGGGCGGCAAGACCAGGGAAGATGTCGGTGGCTTCGGCGCCGGACGGTGCCGGTCCAGCATCCTTCCGAATGTCACGATGTAGTCTGCCGCCATGCGTGACGCCGTGAACCGCATTTCGAAGCAATCGCGCACGGCGCGCCGGTCCAGCCGATGAACCTGGCCGACGGCTTCGACCGCTTCCTCGAGCGAGGATACGATCATGCCGGAAAGGCCGTGATCGATCACTTCAGAAACGGAGCCCTCGGCCCAGGCGATGACCGGCGTTCCGCATGCCATCGCCTCGATCATGACCAGCCCGAACGGCTCTGGCCAGTCGATCGGGAATAAAAGAGCCGAAGCTCCGGACAGGAACTCGCCCTTTTTCGCGTCGTCAATCTCGCCGATGAAGTCGACGAGCGGGTGATCGAGCAGCGGGCGGATCGTGCAGGCGAAATAGTCACGGTCGGCCGCGTCGACCTTTGCTGCGATCTTCAGCGGCACGCCGGTGCGCTTTGCGATCTCGATCGCTCGGTCCGGGCGCTTCTCCGGCGAAATTCGGCCCAGGAAGGCAAGGTAACCGCCTGGCCCTTTGCCGAAGCGATAGAGCTTCTCGGGCAGACCGTGATGAATCGTCGAAAGCCAGTTGACTGGCGGTAACGGGCGCCGTTGGGCGTCCGAGATCGAAACAAGCGGCATGTCGGGGAAGGCTCGGAAGATTGGATGGAAGTCGGGCAGGTCCAGGCGTCCGTGCAGCGTCGTCACGCATTTCGGAAGCAGGTCCTTGAACAGCGGAAACTGGAGGAGATCGACATGAAAATGGATGATGTCGAACTCGTCCGCGCGGCGTCGAACTGCGTCCAGCATGACGAGTGTGCTGGCCGTGTGGTCGCGAATGCCAGCCAGCCGCAGCGCTTCCGGCGCGGCCGCGACAAGCTTGGCGCTGCTACGCGAGTCACCGCTCGCGAACAGGGTGACGTCCTGTCCTTGGATGACGAGCTCTTCCGCTAGCCAGGACACCACTCTTTCGGTGCCACCATACAACCTGGGGGGGACGGCCTCCGCCAAAGGAGCAACCTGAGCAATCCGCATCTCGCTGAATTCCTTCTGGATTTCGAGACTGCCTCACCCCGCCTGAACCCCACAACGCGGACGCCCCTCATAGGGTTCATCGATTGCGGTGTGGCGATTTGGCATCAACGGGAGCGGGCTCGCGCAGTCCAGACGTCAACGGCAACGCCCCAGCGCACAGGGCGGCCATCACGAAGAACGCTGCGGCGCCCCAGCGGGCGTAGAGGGCGCCGGCCGCGAATGTCAAAAGGGCCGTCGTCGCAGCAACGGCAAGCGCATAGATGGCCTGGCCCGTGGCGGCTAGTGGCGGCGGCACAACCTGCGTGAGTAGCCGCATGCAAGCTAGATGTAAGAGGGCGAAGGTGAAACCGTGAAGCGGCTGCACGATCGCAAGTGCAAGCGGCGCAGCGCTCAGCGCCATCACGACCCACCGCAGAATACCAGCGCCGGCAGCAATCGCTGCAGCCGCGGCTGGACCAACGCGCGCCACCAAGGATGGACCGACCAGGAAGAAGACGATTACTTCGCCTGCCACCGAGAGCGACCAGAGCAAGCTAGCCATTCCCGGGCCGATACCAGCAGCGTTCCATCGTATCACGGCGAAGGCGTCGTGCACGGCATGGCTGCCGAGGATAAGCGCGGCAACCAAGAGCAGCCGACGAAACAATGCTATGCGAAGCAGCGGTGCGAAGCCCGCGAATGAGGAAGCAGCGGGCTCGGCTCGCTCTTCCTCACGAGATTTGCTCCCAAGCAGAAGATAGGCGACGGTGGCGGAGGCGGCCAGCAGGCCTGCGTGCACCAGCACGATGGAAGACAGTCCCGCCGTGCTCACGATCTGCCCGGCAACGAGTGTGCCGGCGATGAAGGCCGCCGAACCTGCGCCGCGCACCCATCCATATTCGAAGCGCCGCCCGTGGGCGTTTCGTGATTCGCTGGTTTCGCGCAGCGCGAGCGCGTCCGCCAGAGTGGTCACCGGCGCCAACGTGGCTGCCTGACAAACACTGACCAGCAGCAGGAGCCAGAAAGTCTCAGCCGGCAAGAGGCCAAGAGCAAGTAGCCCTGACATGATGATACAGATTGCAAGGATTGCTCGGCGCGCCCCGAGCCGATCCGCCACACGGCCAGCAAGGGGACCCGAGACGAGGCGTATCGCGGTCCCGAGCGCAAGCAATACGCCGAGCTCTTCAGGCCTCAATCCGCGCGACTCGAAGAAGCGCGGCCAAAATGGCGAGGCAACGCCGAATGCTCCATACATCAGCACGTAAAGCAGGATGAAGCTGGAGAGCGGACGTCGATCGAAGCAATGCTGAATCTCCACGGTGGACTCGCGATCGTGACGCCAACGCGTCGATGAGAAGCTGTCCTTGTTCGTGCAAGAACCCGAGCTGCTCGATCCAGTTCCAAGTAACGCAATCGCAGCGCCGGATGTGCTGGCGACGGGATCGGCGGCCCCGTCACACGTAATGCGCCTGGTTGGATGACCTGCAGACGCTGACCTATCTGCGACCCTGCATCTCCACGAAGCGCCAGCGCGTCCGCGTCACCGCTTCCAATCGGGCTGCCTGTAGCCGCTCGGCGGGTGCAGCAAACTGTTGCGCCATGGGACGCATCTGATCTTGATCCGGTCGCCGCCCCGACCAGGTCGGTAAGGCACGTCAAGGCGCTCTGCGATGAAGCCTCAAAGCCGAATTTCCAAGCGCTCGCCAGGAGCTCGGCGCCTTCGCACTCGGTCTCCTCACTCACCGGAGGCCGGAATGAGCCGGTACGCGGCGGCGAATTGATGACCGAGGACGATCTGCCCTTCTTGGGCCTGCCCGGCAATCTCGCGCATCGCGACTGAGACTGAACTGATCTCGGTTCAGCAGGCTGGTCCGGACCGTGACCTGCTCGCCAGAGGTGAACTTCGGTCGCGCTCGGGGATTTAGTGCAGATGTCCCGCTCCGCGCAGTCGCCGGCCCAGGTGCCCATAACCCTTGCGACCTACAATATCCGGCGCTGCCTCGGCACCGATCGAATGCTGTCGCCGAAACGCATCGCTCAGGTGATCGCGGGTTGTGATGCCGATATCGTGGCCCTGCAGGAGATCGATGTCGGCAGGCTGCGCAGCGGCGGAATCGACCAGGCCCAGGTCATCGCCGAAGAGCTCGGCTTCGCCCGCTATTTCCACCCAGCGCTGCGGATCGCGGAAGAGCAATATGGCGACGCAGTGCTGACGCGATTCCCCTCGCGCCTCGTCAAAGCCGGCCTCCTGCCCGGCCTGCGCAATCTCTGGTCCTCCGAGCCACGCGGCGCCATCTGGATCGAGGCTACAATCGGCGGCGCACGGCTGCAGGTGATCAACACCCATTTCGGACTGCGCCGCCGGGAGAGGCTGGCACAGGCCGCCGCCCTGCTCGGCAGCGACTGGATCGAACGGTGCCGTCCGCCCTACGCCGTCCTCGGCGACTTGAACTCCCTGCCGCGTGGCTCGGTCTATCGCAGCTTCGCGGCAAGGCTGCGCGACGCCCATCTCGCGGGAACGCAAGGCAGGCCCGCGCCCACCTTCCCGTCGCGACGGCCACTGCTGCGCATCGACCACATCTTCGTCTCCGACGACATCGAGGTCACCAGTGCTGCGGTCATACAGTCGCCATTGACCAGCGCCGCGTCGGACCACCTGCCGCTGGTTGCGCGGCTGCACATCCCGGCCGAGGGGGACAGGACCGGTCTTGTCGATGCCGATGGCGGTTGACGCCACCGAGCAGAAGCGAGCCGACCGACGCTGGCCGGCCATCCTCAGGGCGATGCTGGCGCTGGCAGCGATCTTACTCGCGGCCTACCTGCTCTACAGGACCTTGCGCGGCCACAGTTATGCGGAGCTGAGCGGACTGCTCCGTTCGGCCGCTCCGGCCCGGATTACGGCAGCGCTCGGTTTCGCCCTGTGCAGCTATGTTTGCCTGACCCTGTTCGACTTTCTGGCACTACGATATGCCGGCAAGCCCCTTCCCTACCGCCAGGCGGCTCTGGCCTCGTTCACCAGCCTCTCGCTCGGCCATAATATCGGCTTGGCAGCGCTGAGCAGCGGCGCGATCCGCTATCATTTCTACGCAAAATGGGGGCTCGGCGCTGGGGACGCCGCCAAGGTGATCCTGTTCTGCGGAATGACCGTCGGCATCGGCCTCGGCGCGCTCGCGGCGCTGGCGCTCATCATGCGCACGGACCTCGCGGTGAAGCTGACCGGGCTGTCGCCCAGCGCCGTCTTCGCCATGGCCATCGGGCTGATCATCATACTTGCGAGCTATCTCGTTCTCTGCGTCTTCGTACGCGGCCGGTGGCGGATCGGCTCCTGGGAGATCGAATTGCCGAGCCCGCGGCTGGCGGCCGCGCAATTCGTCATCGGCCCGCTGAATTTCGTTTTCGTCGCCGCATGTCTGCATCAGGCGTTGTCGAGCCTCAGCAAGGTCTCCTACCCCGATGTCGCCGCAAGCTATGTGCTGGCCAATATCGCCTCGTTGATTGCCCATGTCCCCGGCGGACTCGGCGTCATCGAGGCCGTGGTGGCGACGGTGTTGCCCGGTGCCGGCGTTGTCGCCGGGCTGATCATCTTCCGTGTCGTGTATTTCCTGGTACCGTTGCTGCCGGGCGCCGCCTTGCTGACATTCTCCCTTGCGTCGGGTCGAAAGCGCTAGCGGAACGGCCAGGGCAAGCGGAACATCCGCACAGGATCGAGGAAGCGCGTTCCCGGGAGCGAGCGAAACGGGTTGCCGGACCTGCCCATCTCAAACGGCTTGAGTCCACGAGGTCCGTGATTGAGGCGATCGACCGCGGTCGCCAACCCGTCGGCCGCGATCGCAGCATCGACATCGGCGGTCGAGCAACCAAGATGCTCGGCCAGCAGCCGGTTGCGAATAGCGGCAATGGTTCTGCGCTCTTCCGAGCTACCGGCTTCGATCGCGACATCGCATTCGGTATCGAGGCCTATTGAACGATTATTGAGGTTCGAGGAGCCAACCCTGATCATCCGATCGTCGACGATGATCAGCTTGGCATGGACCAGCACCTCCACTTTGCCGCCGCTTTCACTGGGGACCACCGGGTAGAAGACGCGAAGCCTGCCGAAGCGGTCCGCCCGGGCCAGGCGGCGGAGCAGGCGATCACGGTTCTCCGACATGGCCAAACGTTCGAGCAGTCCGCGGGATTCCTGCGTCATCACGATGACGATATCCGGCCCATTGGAAGCCTTGAGCCGGCGCGACAACGCTGCGCCGATCGTCTTCGCGGTCAGATATTGGGCTTCGATGTAGATCGAACGCTCAGCCGCCCTAATCATGTCGAGGGCCTGCGTCGATGACTCGTGAATCTCGGCGCGCCCGGCATAGGCCGGCTCGGTCCGCGCAATCGCGACGGGCACATCGCGGAAATCCGGCTGCAGATCATCCGGCCAAGGTCCGTCGCCGATCGGGTTGCATTGGGCCGCCACTGAGTCAGGGAACTCTCCGATCGCGCCGTGCCAACGTTCCGCCGCTATCGTACATATCGCGGAAGCCGCGCAGCCATCGAAGATCATCTGAACATCGTGGACGGCTGGATAGGGCTCGCCATCGCAGTCGATTCGGCGTGGATCCTCGGCCAGATGTTCTGGCGTATCCCAACGCCGCACGGTGAGATCCATGCCGCCGACGAAGGCGACTGCGCCATCGATGCAGACGATCTTCTGATGGTGCGAAGCGTAGAACGGATGCCGTGTGTCGAATTTGAGCTGAATGCGCGGGTGATGTTCCCAGTCACTGCCGAAAAGAGCTGGTGGGATAGCACTCGGACCGTGGAGTACTGAGGTGCTCCAGATCAGGATGTGGACGAAGAGTTCCGGCCTTGCCTCCACCAGTGCGCGCAGCAGCAGGCCGAGGGGCGGAGAATCCCCTTCGTCGGCTTGCGGTCGAAGGCGGATACGGCCGTCGAAGTCCCAACCGATGATGATGATCGACTGCTTCGCCTGGCGAAGGCTGCTTTCTAGGTGGCGGAAATAGTCGCAGCCGTCGACAAGGATGCCGGCGCGTCCCGCTTTCACCACATCGAAGCAGTTGCGGCCGGGGCAGAACAACGAAGCCGAAGATTGAGGAATCGCAGAACGCCGCGATCGGCCCTCTTTCCAGAATGCGTTCAGGCGCGAAGACAAGCTCATCACGGACCGCGCAACGTCCCGCGCCACCGGATTGTTCCCCATCGCGCCACTCGCGTTTGGGCAGTCTGCCGCCGGCAGAAAGAACAGCGCTCAGGCAGCCTGCTAGCCTTCTTCAGGGTTCCAGACCAGGTGCAGCATTCGCATAAGCGTAGCAGCATCGCCCGGTGCATGGCGCTTGTCGGTATTGTCGAAGAACAGGAAGACTTCCCGCGGCTGCGCGGGGGCGGCCTCGGGATCCCCGGCGAACTCGCCATGGCGCATCGGGTCGCCGCGTGCCCAGGCCTCGATGCGTGCCACCCAGCGTTCGAGCTCCGCCCTCTCATAGCGTGAGCGGTAGAGCTCCGCCGAACCGTGCAGGCGGCAGTAGACGAAGTCGGCGGTCAGATCCATCAACCGGGGCCAGTCGACCGTATCTGCGCAGACCAGCGCGACGCCGTGCCGGCGCAGCAGGCCGACGAAGGTCGGATCGCGAAAGCTCTCGTGCCGGATCTCGATCGCATGGCGGAGCGGCCGCATCGTGTCCGCCCGCAGCCAAGCCCTTCCTTCGAGCCTGTCATCGTGTTTTCGCGCCAAGGCTGCTGCAGCGCGCGTGTCCTTCGGGAGTAGCGCGAGGAAATCCGCCATCAGCTCCGGATCGAACCGAAAGCTCGGCGGGAACTGCCAGAGCAGCGGACCCAGCTTCGGCCCCAGCCGAAGCACCCCGGAGGCGAGGAAATTGGCGAGCGGCGTCTCGATCTCCCTTAGGCGGCGCATATGGGTGATGTACCGTGAGGCTTTCACCGCAAAGACGAACCCCTCGGGCGTCGCCTCCGCCCAGCGGCCAAAAGCGTCCGGCTTCTGCAGTCCGTAGAAGGTGCCGTTGATCTCCAGCGCCGGGAATTGCCGCGCGGCAAAGGCCAGTTCGTGCTTCTGCACCAACCCTTCAGGATAGAAATGTCCCCGCCACGGCGCATAGGTCCAGCCGGACACCCCGATACGGATCGCGGCCCGCCGTCCTGCCTTCAGGCCGCCATTTGCGCGTTGCTGCTTGCTCATCCGCGTGCCCGCCATGCGCCCGAGCTCGACGTTCGCCTGGGCCTCATCCATCAGGCACGGGAGAGCTGATCGGTTCCTGGCCGACCCGGACGCTTCTCGCAGTGCAGGTCTCGTTCAGATCGTGGAACTGCATGCCGGTGATGGCGAGAACAGGGGCCTGATCAAGTTTGGGGCCACGGCGACTGGTTACAGTCCTGCGGCAGCCGCTATCGCCTCGGCCAATGCCTCTGCGCAAAATGCAGCAACGATCAAATCCTCGATTGCTGAGGAGCAGGAGAACATGGCTGGCCTTGAGAAACGAGTACATCAAGGACCACACGTTGCTGCCCGGAGAATGGTACGGCGATACGGTCGGCATTGCGCCTCCGGCCGGAGACGCCAAACAGAAGGCCTATCAGATCCGCGTTCGCGTTGGCGCCGACGTTCATGTGTTCGATGCGGTGCAGGAGCCGCCCAGCGGTTAACTGGTTTCTCAAACCTCGGAGGCAGGCATGTGGAAAGCGCACATGCTGGCGAGTTTGGCGATGCTGTTGGCCGTCGCATCTGCTGACGCGGCCTCTGGCTGCGGAAGCCGTGGCGGCCCTGGCTACCGTGGGCCAAACCGCAAGTGTGTCGGCTGGGAGCAACTGGCGCGGGTATGCGGCTCGCCACCGAGCGAACGCTGCACCCCCGAGGGCGTCGACAGCCTGGCAGATTTTCGTCCTCGGATATGAGAACATAATGAGAACTTATTGGCCAAGAGAGTCAAGCCGACCGGGCGTTGCGCGAGCGGGCCCGCGACAATCCGATGGCCGTCATTCGACATTGCCGACGCCTTCAACCCGTGCTGCCCTTCACTTCAGCAGATCGAATCACCATGAACGCGCACGTCTATCTCGACAGCCTCAACCCAGCGCAGCGGCGGGCCGTCTCCTATGGCGACGGCGCGGCGCCGGCGGCGCCCGTTCTGATCATCGCAGGGGCGGGCTCCGGCAAGACCAACACGCTGGCACATCGCGTCGCCCATCTCCTTGTCTGCGGTGCCGATCCGCGGCGCATCCTCTTGATGACCTTCTCGCGCCGCGCCGCCTCGGAGATGATCCGCCGCGTCGAGCGCATCGCCCGCAGGGTGATGGGCGATGGCGCCGGCGTCGCGGTCGATGCGCTGAACTGGGCAGGCACTTTCCATGGCGTCGGCGCGCGGCTGCTACGTGATCTCGCCGAGCAGATCGGGCTCGATCCCGCCTTCACCATCCACGATCGCGAGGATGCCGCCGATCTGATGAACCTGGTCCGGCACGAGCTCGGCCTCTCGAAGACCGAGGCGCGCTTTCCGACCAAGGGGACCTGCCTCTCGATCTATTCGCGCTGCGTCAACGCCGAGCAGCCGATCGAGGATGTGCTGCGACTGTCCTATCCCTGGTGCATCGCCTGGGCCGAGGAACTGAAGCAGCTCTTCGCGGCTTATGTCGAGGCCAAGCAGCAGCAGAACGTGCTCGATTACGACGATCTGCTGCTCTACTGGGCGCAGGCGATGACCGATGGCGACCTCGCCGCCGATTTGGGCGCACGCTTCGACCATGTCATGGTCGACGAATACCAGGACACCAACCGGCTGCAGTCCTCCATCCTGCTGGCGCTGAAACCCGATGGCCGCGGGCTGACGGTGGTCGGCGATGACGCGCAGTCGATCTATTCCTTCCGCGCCGCAACGGTTCGCAACATCCTCGACTTCCCGCTGGCCTTCTCGCCGCCGGCCGAGGTGATCACGCTCGACCAGAACTACCGCTCGACGCAGGCCATCCTTGGTGCCGCCAATGCGGTGATCGATCTTGCGGCCGAGCGCTTCACCAAGAACCTCTGGACCGATCGCGCCGCCGGCGCCGCGCCGGAGCTGGTCAATGTCCGGGACGAAGCAGATCAGGCGCGCTTCATCGCCGAGAAGGTGCTGGAGAACCGCGAGGCCGGCGCGGTGCTGAAGCAGCAGGCGGTACTCTTCCGCGCCGCTCACCATAGCGGCCCGCTCGAAATCGAGCTGACGCGCCGGAACATCCCATTCGTGAAGTTCGGCGGGCTGAAATTCCTGGACGCCGCCCACGTCAAGGACCTGCTCGCGCTGCTGCGCTTCGTCGAGAACCCGCGCGACCGGGTCTCGGCCTTCCGCGTGATGCAGCTCATGCCCGGCGTCGGGCCGAGCTCGGCCCAGCGCGTCATCGAGCATCTGGCGCAGGCGCCGGACGGGGCAGAAGCGCTGCGCGATGCGCCCGCTCCGGCCCGCGCCGGAGACGACTGGGCCGCGTTCGTCGAGGCGATCGAGGCGCTGCGCTCCGGCAGGTCGGGCTGGCCGGCCGAGATCGAGCAGGCCCGGCTCTGGTACGAGCCGCATCTGGAGCGCATCCATGACGATGCGACAACGCGCCAGGCCGATCTCCTCCAGCTCGAGCAGATCGCCGGCGGCTATCCCTCGCGCGAGCGCTTCCTGACCGAATTGACGCTCGACCCGCCGGACGCCACCAGCGACCAGGCCGGCGTGCCGCATCTCGACGAGGACTACCTTATCCTCTCGACGATCCATTCGGCCAAGGGGCAGGAGTGGAAGTCGGTCTTCGTGATGAACGTGGTCGACGGCTGCATCCCGATCGATCTTGGCGCTGGTGCCAAGGACGAGATCGAGGAGGAGCGCCGGCTGCTCTATGTCGCGATGACCAGAGCCAAGGACGATCTGCATCTGATGGTGCCACAACGCTTCTTCACCCACGGCCAGTCATCGACCGGCGACCGGCACGTCTATGCGGCGCGCACGCGCTTCATCCCGAACAATCTGCTCAAGCATTTCCAGCGACGCGCCTGGCCTCTGGCGCCGCGTGCGAGCGAGCCCACACCATCGACGGGACCGAAGATCGACGTTCGCGCCAAGATGCGCGGCATGTGGCGCTGAGTCTGGGACAGCACAGCCCGTCCAGAGTGCACCGCTATCGAGCAAAGCCCTCAGGAACCGTGGCTATGCCATCGCCCCAGCAACACGTCGGAAGCGGACGCAGGCTCTTCAGAGGTCGATAGAGGAACCCGGCCCCAGTAAGGCTTCTGTGCGCTCTGCGACGAATAAAGGCGCCCCGTCAGCCGAGCTCGGCTCACGAGGCAAGAGAGGCGTCCATGGACCGGTCAACCCTAGGGGGCCCAGGCAAGTTCCTCAGCTCAATCCGTCGGCTCAGAGTGTACGCGACCGCACCGACGCGCCTCAATCCGAAACGCAGCGCTCCTCCCTGCGTTTTCAATGCCGCCACGAGCATCAGGAGCGCGCCATGCCAACCAATCCGAAGACCCTCGATGATCTCTTTCTGGATACGCTGAAGGACATCTATTACGCAGAAAAGCAGATCCTGAAGGCTCTGCCCAAGATGGCGAAGGCCGCAACCGCGCCTGAGTTGAAGGCAGCCTTCGAGAAGCATCGCGACGAAACCGAGACGCATGTCGAGCGGCTCGGCGATGTCTTCGACATGATCGGCAAGGCCGCGCGCGGCAAAACCTGCGACGCTATTCTCGGCATCATCGAGGAAGGCAAGTCGATCATCGAGGAATTCGAGGGCAGCCCCGCTCTGGACGCGGGCCTCCTCGCTTCCGCCCAGGCAGTCGAGCATTACGAGATCTCGCGCTATGGCACGCTCAAGGCGTGGGCCGAGCAGCTCGGCCACGGCAACGCCGTGAAGCTCCTCGATCAGACGCTGAGAGAAGAAGTCAAGACCGACGAGACGCTCTCGAAACTCGGCGAGACCAAGATCAACAAGCAGGCCCAGGCGAAAGCTGCCTGACGTGCTCGCGGCTCTGGTCACCCGGAGCCGCGTTTCGTTCC
>Ga0209025_1002307_pt1 | contig 20688 bp, 28 predicted proteins | sample AraplaMF_Col_mLB_FD_184256 | JGI IMG/M metagenome (GOLD analysis project Ga0209025, IMG submission 184256) | Arabidopsis root microbial communities from the University of North Carolina, USA - plate scrape MF_Col_mLB (SPAdes) (version 2) | ecosystem: Host-associated > Plants > Roots > Endosphere... | reverse complement strand
AGTAGGACAGCTAGCGAAATACCCACTTCACCTTCTTGAAAAAAAGTTCGGTGTAATGGGAAACCAACTATACCATCATGCATGGGGAGTGGATCTTTCTGAACTTGGTGCGCCAATTATGAATGGGCAGATTAGTTTCGGAAAAAGCCAAATATTAATGAGAGACTATACAAAAGTAGAGGAAATTAAATTTGTTATTCGTGAAATGTGTGAAGAAGTAGCACGTCGTACTAGAAATGCCAAAAAGGCAGGCAGAACAATTACACTAGGAATCGGATATAGTCGAGAGGAGTTTGGAGGAGGATTCTCTCATGCATTTACAATGGATGAACCAACAAATATCACATCGGACTTGTATGAAGTTTGCATGAAACTTTTTGATCAATATTACGAAGGAAAAACCGTGCGACAAGTACTCATTACGCTTTCCAATATTGTCAGTGATGAATTGATGCAACTAAACTTATTTGATCAGAAAAAACCCCAAAAACGAAATCTAGGCTACGTGATGGATGCAGTAAGAAAAAAATACGGCTCCAATGCACTTCTATGGGCAGTCTCCTACGCAGAAGGCGGCACCGCACTCGCAAGAAGCAAACTAGTAGGAGGACATAAAGGGTAATAAGAAAAGTGGAGGCGACTGTTTAGCTCCGACAAGCGTAAGACGAATCCCAATGAAAGTGCTTTTTACTTTCAATGGGATTTGGCTTACGACCTCGAGGAGTTAGGAGGCGGAACTGGACAGAGAGAAAAGTGGAGGCAAATAGCCCTGCCCCGACATGCATAAGGCCAAATGCCTCTGTTTGTTACTTAGACTGTTAACCTGCAAGAACAATCATCGGAAAATAGAAGGCGTGATACCGAAACGCACGCTACTAAGAATGATAGATAAAAGGAGAAGATTGAAATGATACGTGACCGAGGTACGATCAAATGGACGTCAATGATGTTACCTGAACATGTAAAGATGCTTCGCGACTGGAAAGTGTCACAAAACTATGAACAGCAAAGAGATGTGGATGAGCAGTTATTAGAAGAGATGAATCGCCATCTTCAGCAAGCTGTTTTTGAAGATGAAAATGTACAAATTACGTATTATAAAGATCACCACCATCATAGCGTGAGTGGAAAAGTAGGGAAAATTAATTTACACCAAAATAGACTTTCTATATACGAAGAACAAGCAGGTTATATGGAGCTAATATTAAGTGATATTGTTGATGTAAAGATTGGAACGTAAAGACCCAAATTATAAATATTGTTTGCGTTAGCGAAAAATAACTCCCTTATTTTTATATATACAACGAAAGGGGGAGTTGAAAATGGCGCAAATCGCTACTCAACAACTAACATTGTATGTAAATTTACATGCAGGAAAAGATGCAGAGGGGAAAAACATCATCAAGAAAAAGGTATACAAAAATGTGAAGGTCGGTGTGGATTTAGAGAAGCTAATCCTAATTGGTAATGCACTGGCATCACTTCAAGATTTACCTATTGCAGATTTAGAGGTATTAAGTAACGGAGTGCTTTTAAACAATATATAGAAAAGGGGAGATGGAAGATGATCCAAACATTAGAATTAAAATTCTTAAATGAACAAGAGAAAATTGTGACACTAACTGTCGATAATCCTACGATTCCAGTTAATCCAGCATTAGTTAAGCAAGTAATGGATACAATTGTAGCAAATAATGTTTTTACCTCATCTGGTGGAACTGTTGTAGCAGTACAAAGTGCGCGCCTTATTGGTAAAGAAGTAATTGATATTGAGCTTTAAAAACACTTGTCCGAACGCCTCAAAATCTGAATTTAAAATGTAAAAATAAGACAGTCTGAAAAGGTTCAATTTGATTGGAAACGTTTGTCTTTCGAGGCGCAAAGCTGGATGAGGAGTGGAGTTACTTTTACCGGTAATGAGCACCGGAAGCAGCGAAGCTACGAAGAAAGCGAGCGTTTGTCAACAGTCTGAAAACCTCCTTGCGATGCAGGAGGTTTTTTTTTGCGTTATAATTAAGAAAGAATGGATGAATAAATATGTTTTTACTAGTAATTAGAGAATACTTAGGCTTAAGATAGTAATAGAATAGTAGAAAAGGAGCGAACGACATGGCATTGATTGCAATTGATATGGATGGCACGCTTGTAAATGGTCAGAATGGAATACCAAAGGAAAACGTAGAAAGCATTCGAGCTGCACAAAAGGAAGGAATCCATGTTGTCATTTCTACAGGTAGAATGTACGAAAGTGCAAAAGAAACTTTAGATGAAGCAGGTTTAATTTGTCCGATTGTTTGTTTAAATGGATCTCAAATTTATGACAATGAAGCCAATATTTTGCATAATGATTCAATGGATAAAGTAGTATTTGCAAAGACTTTGGCAATTTGTGAAGAGGAAAATAAGACATTTATTATCAGTACAAGTGAAGGTTCTTTTACTAAATGTCGCGATACTTTATATGAAGAGTTTTTTACGAATAAGGAAACTGGAAAAATTCATAAAGTAACAGCTACTTTAAGAAAAGTTCGTAATTATACATCGGTAGAGGATTTTAAAGATCTTGATGTATATAAAATATTATTTCTTTCAAATGATCCAGAAGTCATTAATCGTACTAGATTAAGACTTATGCAAGAAGAGAATTTATTAATCACTTCTTCGCATTCAAATAATGTTGAGATTAATGCGGCGAATGTAAGTAAGGGAGCTGCATTGTTAAAGCTGGCACCGATTTTAGGTGTAGATTTAAAAGAGAGTATGGCAATTGGAGATAGCTTTAATGATGTATCTATGTTTAATCGTGTAGGTTTTCCAGTAGCTATGGGGAATGCAAAAGAGGAGCTTCAGCGCCAATGTGCATTTGTGACAAAAACAAATGATGAAGCAGGAGTAGCACATGCTATTTATCATTTCTTAAGTCAGAAACAAAAACAAAACTAAATAAAATGTGAAAGCCTTATCCATTAACGGATAAGGTTTTTTGCGTTTAAAAAGATCTTTAAATTTTTTGAAAATCAGTTAGAAAAGATTTTACCATTGGAATCCTGAATTTGAATAAGAAGGACGTGAAATCAGTAAAGGGAAATCTACCTAGTTATAGAAAATAATAAATGAGATAGAAAAAGAGATAAAACAGACTAACATACTTTGGGCATAGAGTCTGCTGGTTGCGTTAGAGCATTATATTGGCGCAAGAGAAGTAATACATAGTATGTATAGAACCAATTTAAAGGAGAGTGGAATCAATGCATTCAATCATTGGCTTTTTCCCAATTTACTTTCTTATTTTTTATATTGGAATACCTGTAACGATTGTCTACTTTTTTTATAAGAAATATGAACGTTTAGCGAAAAAAAGGAATGTTGAATTAGAAAAACAAACAGAAGCACTAGAAAGAATTGCAAGTATCATGGAAAGATCTACGTAAAATGATTTTTGTCTCGTATCAAGATAAAGAAGTAAGATTTTTATGATACGATCCTTGATCCTCTGAAAGGCAACGGATTTTTTATTATGAAAATATGCGACTAAATTCATGAGAAAATAGTAACGAAAGTGAAAGTACATCATATTAATAGATTATAGGAAATATAGACAAGCTTTATAGACGTTATTTTCAGGTGGAGGATCAATGTCTAATATAATGAATAAGGTGATAGTATGGATTTTGGAAGACATCCAAGACAACATAGACCAACACCACCGGGTCTAGGTGGAAGACATTTTGCACATATTACTAATAGTGGTGGAGTCATTGCAGTACTGAATGAAGGGACAGACGTTACATTCTCATCTTTCCAAAATATTGGAGAGGAAATCACGATTAATGAGACAAATGATAGATTGACGGTCGAACATCCAGGCAATTATTTAATTATGTATTCAGTAAATACTACAACGGAAACAACACTATCTACTAGATTACTAGTCAACCGTCGACCTGTAGATGCTACGACAATCGCGCCTGTCAACAGTCGAACACAGTATAATAATCAAATTATATTGCCATTAGAAACTGGGGATACGATTTCTCTTCAAATGTTTGGAATTGTAGGTTTAGCGACTCTAGGGACAGGAGCAGGAGCTACGCTTACAATTTTTAAACTTCATTAATAAATTCAACCGAGGTAAGTTATCCTAGGATTCAGGAAATGCATTACTGATCATTATGAGGTGGTGCATTTTTTATTGTGTAAAAAATAAGATAATAAGAGGTTAATTAGAAAAGATAACGAATAAGATAGATGAAAAATATGTTTGGTAAAGGAGAAATGAATGAGTAAAAAAGAATTGATATTAGATCAGTTAGCTATCTGTAGAAATGACGAAAGCTGGATTAAGCCTATAAGTATAGCATTAGAAGGATTAAAAAAAGAGGATATAGTTTGGAAACAATCAGAGAAAATGCATTCAATCCTTGAGATCATCAATCATTTACATTTTTATAATGAAAGATGGTTAAAGCGATTTAAAGGAGACATACCAACAGAAATTGTTGAGCGAAATGCAGATACATTTTTTGAGATTGATCATGTTACAGAGGAAAGTTGGAAAACGCTTGTTAAAAAGTTAGATGAAGGATTGGCAAACTGGCAGCAAGAAATAGAGGAGACGACTGAATCAAAACTCCATGAACAAATCCCGACATTTCCAGAAGATGCAATTTGGTGGCAAGCAATTTCCAATCTATGTACCCATAATACATACCATATTGGACAAATCATCTTTATTCGTAAAGCACAAGGATCATGGCATATTGTTGAAGATTAAGAAAGAAGAACTACTCATCAGGCTTTACGCCTAGAAAAACAAGCGTATTCAATTCGTCTGAAAATCTATTTGAACTTTGACTACACAAGAACACCTATTATGGTGTTTTTTTGTGCTAACGATTGTTGCGATATTCATTTAGTTGAATCGCTTTTTTTATTTATCTTGTCAATAAAATTCTAAAATTAATAGACAGAGAATATAGTTTTATTGGAAAATAGTAAACAAGAAATTATACGTAATGGAGAATGAGAAATGATCAAACAAAATGTCCGGTCACACATTTTGAGAAAATATAATATTAATGAAAATGATTTCTTAGGCAAAGGCCAGGAAGCAGAAGTTTATTCGTATCATCAAGATCGAGTATTTAAGTTGTATCAAGTTTCAGCATTTGAAAAACAAAAAATCTTAAAGTTATTTTATGAATCGCTGAATGCTAATGTTGTAGATTTCAATTTGCCAAAAATATATGAAATCATAAACGAAAAAGAAGCCGTCATAACAATTGAAAAACGAATTGAGGGTAGAAATATACAAAAGGATTTGTCTAACTTCGATTACAATCAGTTGAATGCTTTTTTTAAACAGTACTTATCAACGATTTTAAACATAAAACAAATAACAATTGAACATAAAATAGATGGACTTAAATTATTAAGGGATTATGAAATGCGTAATGAGCCAGAAGATTGGAATGAGTTTCTAAAACAATCTCTGATTCAAAAAAATAAAGAAGTAGAAAAGTACATGATAAAGGATGTAAAAGATTATGAAAGTAAATACCTTTATTTTCTAAATGTATTATCAAAGAAATATGAAGGAGATTATGACTTAATTCACGGAGATTTCTACCCATCTAATTTGTTAGTTAACGATGACGGCAAAATTAACGGTGTCATTGATTTTGGTTTAATGACAATGTCTGGTGATTATTTATTTGATGTAGCTCTAAGTTGGATTTTATTTGACCTATATGATGAACTAGGAGCGGTAAAATTAAATCATTATGTAAATATGATCATCGATAAATTAGGTGAGGAAGTAAAGGAAAGTTTATATTTTTACGCACTGTATTATAGTTATTATTCAGCGAATTTCTTTTCGGAAAATTGTAGTGATGGTCACTACGAATGGAGCGTTCGAAATTTAAACAATGAAACGTATTGGGCAGAATTGAAAGATTATAAGAAATAAATTCTCACATAAAAAAGGCTCACTACGAATAGTGAGTCTTTTCATTATTTATTTACTTCAGATTTAACTAAACCAGCAACAAGTACATAACGCTGTGGTGCAGGACCGATATAGCGGAATGGGTAACAAGTACTTACAGTTAAAGTCGGTCTTGGTTTTGGAATAATAACGGTACGATCATCTTTATCAACGATACGAATTTTGCGCACTTCATACGTAAACGTACCAGCCGAAGTCGTTACAATGAGTTGATCGCCAAGTTTTACATCACCAAGTTGACGAAATACTGTATCGCGGTGACCCGCTAGTACACTATTATCTCTCTCACCTGGTAGAACCGATTTAGCATAATGGCCAATTCCTTTAGAAAGCTCGTCTTCATTTGTACCATGAAATATTGGAATCTTTGCATTGATTCGTGGGATCGTTAATGTTCCCATTTCATCGCCAAATTTTGGATAAGTCTTATAAAGTGGTTCATTCCTTTTTTTCTGTTCTAATTTTTTTTCAGTTTCTTTATTCACAGATTCTTTAAACTCATCTTTTGTCTGCTTATAAAGCACATATGTTTTAATCATCGTAAAAGCATTTGTCGTAGTGAAAAATAAGCCAATTAGAAAAAGGAAAGCTGAGAGTATTAAAAGAATTTTCCGTTTACGATTCATTGATTAACGTTTAGCGATTGCTTTTTTACGTAAAGCAAGTGCAGATAACATCATGAATGCACCAGCTAACGCCCACTCAGTTGTGTGAGAAGCAGTTTTTGGTAGTTTTCCGCCATTTTCAGTTCTTGAAATTGTTGGTTTGTTCACTACAGCTTTTACATCATCAACTAATCCTGGGATGTCTACTTCAGAGAATAATTCATCTGATAAAACTGCATCTAATAATAAATTACCTGCATTGTCGAAAATATCTACATAAAGTTTAACGTTTTCAGCAGTTTCTAATGAATCGTCCATCAATAGCATTTGAGCGAAAGTAAGAGGTGATTTTACACCGTTTTGTTCAATTGAAACTTTCACATCAATTTTTAATGTAGATTGAAGTTCTTTTACGATATTAGTCAGTTCAGCTGTTAATGCAGCTGGAAGTTCTTCAGGAGTTGTTTCCATTGAGAAAATATCTTCGTACTGATCAGATAAATCAGTCATTCTCTCAGCTAAAACTTCTAATTTAGCTTCAACTGCAGGGTCTTCAGATATAACATTATCTATATACTCAGTTAAGTTATTAATTTCATCTTCAGTAATACCCATCATTTCAAAAATATCAGCAAAGTCTTCCATAGTAGGAGAACCAAAATCTTCTTCTTCCATTAAAATTAAATACTCAACGTCTGATGTGAAGTAATAAGTATCTAATAAAGTTGCATCTTCATCCATATCGTCATAAAAAACTGCAAGTTCTTTTACTTCTTCTTCTGTGTAGCCGTACTCATCTAAAAGCGCTGCTAAACTTTCTTCAGTTAAAGGATCCCCTAATGTTTCTTCTAATTCTTCTACAGAATCATAATCTTCAATAGACTCACCATAGTATGAATTTAAGTACTCTTCTAATTCATCTTGAGTCATGTTAATGCTTGTTAAATAATCATTTAACTCAGTTTGATCTGGTGCTGCTAGAGCAGTTACTCCTGGCGTAACTAAAGCTGCGGATAAAACGATTGATGCTACGATTTTCTTCATGTTGCTTCCCCCTAAGTATTATCCTATTAGATAAAAAATGAAATGTGCACAAGTCTATTAGATCGGTTATGAATCTTTCAAACTAGCATCCCAAAAAAGAAAAGTGGAATTACACCAATAGTAAAACCGATTTGTACGAAAAACGAACGAATCGGTTTTACATTGTACTTAACTTATTTTGGAGCTCGTACAACAGACTCGAACTTTCCTTTATGTGAAGCATCACAATACGGAAAGTTACTTGATAATCCGCAACGACATAATGAAAAAGCGGCTTTTTGAGGGAATTTATTTCCTTCAGCATCAATTAGCTCAACCGTTCCAGTAACTCGTAAAGGACCATTATCTAGTACTTTAATTTGAACATCAGACATAATATTGCCTCCTAGACACATTTAGATTAATTATACATTAAATTACTATTAAAAAAAAAGGGGTAAATCATGTGAATTATACAATTTCGTTATGAATATTACGAAGGTTACAAGTAAGTATGTTATATTAAAGTAATAATTCAAGGATAAAAGGTGAAATCATGATTCGTTTAGCAAAAAAAGAAGATGCAAAGCAAATTGTTCCATTAATCGTACAAGCTATTGAAGATATTGCTTTTATGCTAACAGGAACAAAAACGTATGAAGAAGCAGAAACATTATTAACATATTACGTACAATCCGAGAACAATCGCTTAAGCTATCATAACTGTCTTGTGAAAGTTCATGAAGAACAAGTGATTGGCGTCATTATAGCCTATCATGTTTCGGAATTAGCTAAGCTTGATCAAGAAATGTTAGAAATCATCAGTCGAAATACCAAAAAAGATGCCAAGGTAGATAAAGAAGCAGAAGAAGGCGATTATTATATTGATACGGTGTCTGTAAATCCTGGATACCAAGGATTAGGAATTGGTACAGAGTTGTTGAACGGCTTATTGGAACATGCGAAAACAATTGGTGTAAAAAGAGTTTCCTTAAATGTCGATCAAGATAAACCAGCAGCACGTCGTTTGTATGAAAAAGTAGGTTTTGGTTATGAAAAGGTCCAACAAATCATGGGAAAACCATACGATTATTTAGTTTTTCCAGTTATTGAAAGAAATATTCGAATCTAAAGTCGTTTCAGATGCATCCTTTCTATGAATTCAGTTAAAATTAAGATGAAAAGAATAGGAGGGAAACGTATGAACTTTTTTACATTTGCAAATCCAACAGAATTAATTTTTGGTAAAGATAGTGTACAAAAACTGAAAGACAAAGCACAAAGCTTTGGAAAAAATGTATTACTTGTTTATGGTGGCGGTAGCGTAAAAAGAAATGGTCTATATGACCAAATCGTAGGGATTTTAAAAGAAGCGGATAAAACAATTCACGAATTAAGTGGAGTTGAACCAAATCCGAGATTATCTACAGTACATAAAGGGATTCAAATTTGTAAAGATGAGCATATCGATTTCATCTTAGCAGTTGGTGGTGGATCAGTTATTGACTGTACGAAAGCAATTGCTGTAGGTGCAAAATTTGATGGTGAGATTTGGGATGTTATTACTCGTAAAGCAGTTCCAACTGACGCTTTAAAATTTGGAACAGTTTTAACACTAGCAGCAACTGGATCTGAAATGAATGCAGGGTCAGTTATAACAAACTGGGAAACCAATGAAAAACTAGGATGGGGAAGTAAATTTAGCTATCCGACATTTTCAATCTTAGATCCACAAAACACATTTACAGTTCCACGTGATCAAACAGTATATGGTTCAGTTGATATTATGTCTCATGTACTTGAGTCATATTTCCACCATGGAACGAACACGAAAATCCAAGACCGTTTTTGTGAAGGGATATTGAAAACTGTCATTGAAACTGCTCCAATCGCAGTCGAAAATTTAGATAATTATGAAGCACGTGAAACACTTCTTTACAGTGGAACAATGGCACTAAATGGCATTTTAAGTATGGGTGTACAAGGAGATTGGGCTACTCATAATATCGAACACGCTGTCTCTGCAGTAACAGATATTCCACACGGTGGTGGATTAGCGATTATATTCCCACATTGGATGGAGTATGTAATGAGTGAAAATGTTGATCGTTTTGGTCAATTTGCAGAAAGAGTTTTCGGCATTGAACAAGGAACAAAATCAAAAGAAGAGTGGGCATTAGAAGGAATCAAAGCATTACGTTCATTCTGGAGTTCAATCGGTGCACCTAGCAAACTAAGTGAATACGGTATTACAGAAGATCAACTTGAAGAAATGTCAGCTAAAACGGTGAAGTACGGACCATTTGGCTACTTTAAAAAATTAGATCAAGAAGATGCGTTAAACATCTTAAAAGCTGCACTTTAATAGAAAAAGGATAGAGTTTTTTGCTCTATCCTTTTTTGTAATGTTTAAGTATTTTGGACATTTCTATAAAGTTTTTTGTTTCATAGTCCCTTGCTTGACAATTTCATCTAAAAAGGATGAAACAGCGGCATAATATTCTGATTTGTTTTCATTTAAACTCATAGCATGGCCACCATTTTCTGTAAGGAATAATTCTCTTCTTCCTTGGGTTTTTGCATCATATAATTGTAGCGAATGTGAATAAGGGATATATAAATCTGGTTTACTATGGATAAAAAGAATTGGTTTTTTAATATGTGAAATAGCATCTAAAGGAGAAATATCTTTTAGCCAAAAACCTTCACGTAGCTTTAACCAAATAGTAGCCACAGGTAGAATCAACCATTTAGGAATGTTATATTCAACTTTTAAACGATACACTAGCTGTTCCTCAAATGTAGAAAATGAACAATCAGAAATATAAAAGTCAGCCGAATCTTCAACAAACCCTGCATACTGTATTAATGTAGCAGCTCCCATCGATTCTCCGTGAATACCAAATACAATATGACCTTTTAAATCTTTTAAATAATGTATGATGGTTTGTAAATCGTATTTTTCATAAAAACCAAAACTAGTTGTATTCCCACCTGATTCACCGTGACGTCTATGATCGTAGGTTAGTACGTTAAAACCAAGCTTTAAAAAAAGCTCAACATATTTTATTGAATTATTTTTATTCACAGTTACCCCATGCGTAATAATAACCCATTTGTTGTTGTCGTACATTTCATATAAAAATCCTTTTAAATGATATCCATAACGGGATGTGACAGTAAAGGATTGCTTATCAATTGAACGATACCAACCTTCGTCGAATCGTAAATTTTCTGACTCACGCTGATAGACATAGTCTAATGAATTTGTTTTCATAAACAACACTTGCTTTGTAAAATAGAAACCAACAACAATAAAGTAAACTAAAAAAATGAAAAGGATAACGATAAAAAACAACATGTTTGAAACATCACTCTTTCTTTAACCAAATAAAATATCTAATATAGTTGAAAGCTCACCACGAGTTTTTCCTTCTAAAATAGAAGGATTATACACTTCAACAAAACCACAGTTTAGACAAGAGACAAATAAATAATGATTATAGTCAATATCAAATAACTTACTTAGACCAGCCCCAGACATTGATACTTCTTTTATTTTAGCATTTGTTTGTTGACATTTTGAACATACAAACTTATCTTTAATCATTTGTCCTGCATTAGACATACTAAAACCCCTCTACCTGAAATTTGTTGAACACGAAAAATTTGAATTTTTTGGAAATTAATTTTAACATAAATCAAGTGAATTTCACAAATCTCTATTTCATGATAAAATTAATAAAAAATGATTGATGATTACGGTAGGTGAAACAAAATGGTGAAAAAAAGAAAAACTCAACAAATGAAACAACCCTCTTATGAGCAAAAAGAAAAAAATACATTAGGCTCATTAATGAATGAAGAATTACTTCAAAAACTAAAAGCTACGAAAAAACAATTACAAAATCAAGAAGTAAAACAAAAAGAAGAAGAAGAAGCTAGAATTCGCGAAGAAAAAAGATTAAAAGAAAAGAATAAATCTTTCGAAGAACTATTAAATGAGAGTAATATATCTTGGAAAGATTTTAAATAAAAAACGGATTAGTGAAGAGATTGAGAGTCTCTGCTACATAATGACCTTTAATGCATTGCATTAAGGGTTTTTATTTTTTCTTGAGGCCATTAAATAGTGGAATTGCAAATTTTCAATATAAAGGAAATGAAGATTTTATCTAGAATAATTGTGTTGATAACAATAAATAGATTCTTTTAAAAGCTTCAAGACAGGAGAATTAACATGGAAATAGGAGATAAACAAAGAGAAATTCAATCGAAATATAGAAAAGCAATGAACAAAAAGAAAGAAGAACTAGACAAAAATGGTGTATTTTTTATGATCGTATTGATGTTATTTTTTGTATTCAATTTACTATTCAAAAGTTTTTAAATGTAAAAAGTACCATAGCTAATAAAAATTAGACATACATCAATTAATACAAAAAACGGATGCTTTTAATAAAAAGATCGACTTCTGGTCGATTTTTTTTATTTTGCTACCTGTTTGTAGTGATAAAAAACAAATATAATTGTAGTTACAGAATTAAATAGACAATAAGTAGAATTAGGGGACGAAACTATGGTTAGAAACATTAATCTGTTTACTATGTTAACCGTGATTATCATAGCTATATATGGATATTTTGTTGGTGTACTTCTAAAATTACTGCCATTTTTAGCATTAATGCTAGCAGTAGTCATATTTTTAAATGGAGTTCTAAGAAAAACGATAAGGAAAAGTTTATTTATTATTTCAGTGAGTCTTTTTCTAATATCAATAGTAGGCTTCCTATCTTATTAAAGCATTCTTAAAATTTTAAGGTGACATTGTAAACAAAATCAAAAACAACATAGAGGATACTTAAATGAAAAAGAATTCTATTTTATCAATTATGAACAACATTCTAACTTTTATCTTAGCTATTGTTACTTCCATTTTTATCATTTTTGTAACTGAGGACGTTAGCAAAGATGGAAATCAATTATTTGTCGCAATCGTATTTTTTCTTATTTACGTTGCTGTAGGAGTTCCTATAACATTAGTAATTGATTCAATTGTAAAAATAATACCGAAACAAAAACGTATACATACATATTTAATCCAATTATTGTTTTATTTTATTGCAATACTTTTAATCTCATTAATTGAGGGAAGTGAAATACTTAACAAAATAAAATTATTATCTTTTAATGTATTTATATATTTTCATATTCTATTTTTACTGAGATTACCAACTGGTCAAGCAAGCTTTACAATCATAGATATATTCAGAAGTGAACAAAAAGAATAAATAGGATTGAAAGACATTGTTATCATGACGAATGAGTAATACAGCAAAATATGTTACTACAACAAATAGTTTAATATATAAGGGAGTTTAATTTATGGGAATGTCAGAATACTATAAAAAAATTCGTGAAGTCATGGGGAATGAACTAATTTTTATGCCATGTGTGGCTGGAATTATTCGTAATCAAGATGGAGAAATTTTATTACAAAATAAAGGAAACGGTGAAAAATGGAGCCTTCCTGCAGGTGCGATTGAAATGGGGGAAGCCCCTGCTGAGGCAGTTATTCGTGAAGTTTGGGAAGAGACTGGATTAACGGTTATTCCAAAGAGGTTGGTCGGAATTTTCGGAGGAAAAGATTTTCGTTACCAATATCCAAATGGACATAAAGTTGAATATAACGTTTTTATGTTTGAGTGTGATGTAGAACAAGGTGAACTTGCCCCAATGGATGATGAGACGGTAGAATTACGTTATTTTGATCCAAAAGAAATGCCCGAACTGGCTTTGCCGTATCCAACATCTATTTTCATACAAAAAGAAAGTGAGAATGTTTACTTTCAGTGGGATGAAAAGTGGACAAAAAATCTTCATAAAAATAAGTAAGTAGTTCAACAAACCTAAATAGGAGGTCAGCCGTGGATTTTAATTTTAAAGAATGTAATCAAAGTGATGTTGAACATTTAATCTCGGAATATGTTAATAAATTAAGTTCTCCTATCGATTCTTTTTTAGAGGACCATATTATTCAATCTAAATTTTATACGATTGGTTACAATACTGAAGTCATAGGCTATTATGCCATTCATAAAGATCAATGCCTTACACAATTTTATATAGACTTACCTTATTATCATGTAGCGCAAAAAATATTTAAAAATGTTCTTGAGAATCATCCAATTCAGTCCATAATGGTCCCAACTTGCGACGAGCTTTTTTTAAGTATGGTATTAGATCATGATTATAAAATCGAAAAACAAGCTTACTTTTTCCAAGATAATAAAATGGAAATTCCAAGAGAGAAGTTATATAAAAACGGAGAATTCAGAGTTGCATTTCAAAGCGATGCCAAAAAAATAAAAGAGGTATGTCAGGACTTCATTGATGAATTAGAGGAGCGTATTGAAAACAAACAAATATTCACTTTAATGGATGGAAACATACTAATTGGAGTAGGGATTGCAGAAAGAAGTAAGCTACTCAAAGGATATGTAAGTATCGGCATGTTTACAAATGAACTATATAGAAAAAAAGGGATTGGTAGGACGATAATACATCATTTGAAAGAATGGAGTTATGACAATGATTTAAATCCGATCTGTGGCTGTTGGTATTATAATGTACACTCGAAACTAACATTAGAAAGTGCTGGAATGGTTTCTAAAACGAGATTATTAAACATTAAAGTCAACTAATCATTTTACATTCTTTAATTCTTATACAAGATAAAATATAAAAATTAATCATACAACAGGAGCCAGCAAATGCAAAAAATACTAATACTCGTTTTGGTTTTACTTTTCATTCCACTTGGTTGTGAAAAACGTGAGAAAAATACATTGGATACTTCTAATTTAAAAAAGAATGATCAAAATCTATCAAAACTGACAAAGGAACAAAGAAAGATGATTCCCATACCTTATGAATCTTCTTCTTTAGAAGAAGGATTAAGGGCACTTCCATTTACAATAAAAATACCAAATAAACTACCGTTTAAGGTAGAACCGATTAAGTCATTGTCCATTGATGATGTTGGTCATAATGGTAAGAAGTTGAGTGTGCATTATTATCTTTCCCATATTAAAAACCCAAAATTCTTTGTCATGTATGTAACGATTAAAAATTACAATCCTGAATTTGAACCCGATTATGATTCGGAAGAAACGAATGAAATTGTTCAACTAAAAGATGGTGTTAGCGGAACTTATACAGGAGATTCTTCGTCTTTAGGCGTTTCATATAATGTTGATAAAACGAAAAAAGCAGATGCAGATGATTTTGAAAAAAATTTGATACAGAATACACTTATTTTTGAAAAAGCTGGATTATATTATGAACTAGCATTTGTAGCAAATAATGGTACCAAAGAACAGACTAAACAAACTGTTACGAATATCGCAAATCAAATCATGTAGGTATTCTTATGTAAAAGAAGATTTTCGCTTCATCTAAAAAAATGGCAAAAAACTACGGGATTGCTTAGGCAATCCTTTTATAATGTTTTACTGGCGAAATGACACATGTTTATTTTTGAGGCATCTCCAAAAAGAGGAAAAGTTTGGAAGTCAATAATGATGAACTATATATTGTCGAATATTCGTTTAAAAGATATAGTAAATTAGAGACTTTTAGAAAATCTATTCTCTTTAGTATTGGAAATAGAATGTTGAAGGTTTAAAATGATTTTGGAGAAAATAGATAATGAACAGAAATCGGTTAATGAGATCAAATACAGACTATGTATTTTTAGGTGTTTGTGGCGGAATTGCAGAAGGGCTTTTGATTCCATCATTTATTGTTAGATTAGTATTTATATTTTTGCCAGTTTCAATAGTACTCTATTTAATTTTGGGAGCTCTTATGGGCAAGGATGAATCACTCTATAGTAATTTTCGTTATAAAAAGAACAACACATTTAAAACAGTATTGTTAGCACTTGTTTTATCTGCGATTGTTGTAATCTTTTTTAATAGTCTTTGACCTAATATTCTTTCACAATGAACTGCTACGGCAGTTTTTTTTATGACGGAAATGGAAGGACTTAACCTAATGTAATCATTTAAAAACCCAAAATGCAGAAGAAATAAAATATATTTTAGATATAATGGCAACTGTAAATCTTTTAAACAGTATTGAGGATAAAGTTTTAAATAAGAAAAATTTAAATTTTAATCCTTGGTTGATTGCAGCAATTATATTCTTTAACATAGGCATAATTGAATTATGTAATTCTTAATGAAAAAGATATACTAAAACACAAAAAGAGGAACCCCATGAAGCAAAATAGAAAAAGAAAATGGATCATTATAGCAATTCTCTTACTAGTAGCTAATACGTATTTTTATCCTTATTCAAACCTTAGTTTAAATAAGTCATATTCATATCATGCTGATAATGTAATGGTAAGGGGCTATGTTAAGGAATTACGAGATTTTAAAAAAGTTTATAAAAACGATCTGAAAGAAAATGTTTTCTCAGAAGATGTAACTACTAGAGTGGACTACTTATTATTAATGTCTGAGCAAGAGTGGCTAGTCAAAGAAGAACCATCTAAAATGAAACGTTCAAAACTTAAGCGTCTTTATGAAGATATGAATATATTAAGGGAAAGTTTAATGGAATTAGAGTCAAAGGAAAACTTTTCACCAGAAACAGAGTCTTATTTAACGTATGCAATTAATAGATGTAGCTCGATTCAAAAACAAATCAGATATTTACTAAACTCAAAAAATGATTCGAGGTATGATTTGCAAACCTTATATCATAATTTACATGTTGGTTTTATGGGCTGTTTTGGTATTTTTACATCTTATTATGAATCAGCTAAACGTGAAAAGGTCAATTCATAGTTTCCTTAAGGTAACTCGCAGATAGAAAAAATAGTTATTCGCATTGTATTTGTAGTAGTTTTTAAAATTTTAACACAAAAATAGACTAGATAAATTAAACAATAATTGTTAAGAGGATCTTCATTGAAGGTCCTTTTTTTATGACTGAAAAGTTTTGTTTTTAGATGATTTGAGTTTCGCTATTTCGGTGTTGTCTAAATGGTTTTTCTTTTGATTATGTAAGAAGCATAACTCCTGTCTAATCATCATAAAAGTAAGAATAATAAAAAAAAATAAATTCCTACTTGATTTATATGAATACTTGGATTAAAATTTCGTAAAATAGACTAAATAAAGAAAAGAGGGAAAAGGATGAACACATTTTATATCAGTTTGAATGTAGTGGTATTATTATTGCTTATGTTTGGCTTATATTTATTGCAGAAAAAGAATGTATCTTTTTCAAAACGCGTATTCACAGGTTTAGGTTTAGGTCTTATTTTTGGTTATATTATTCATTTAATCTATGGAACTGACCATGAAGTTACAGTAGGTACAATTGATTGGTTTAGCATTGTGGGTAGTGGCTATGTAAAACTATTACAAATGATTGTCATGCCTCTGGTTTTCATTTCTATTGTCGGAGCATTTACAAAATTAAAGTTAACGAAAAATATCGGGAAAATTAGTTTTCTTGTAATTGGTTTATTACTTGGAACGACTGCTATTTCAGCTGCAATTGGAATCGGTACTGCATTAGGCTTTGGACTTGATGGAATCGAGTTAACTGCTGGTGATGCAGAGAATGCTAGAAACGTAGAGTTACAGGATCGTGTTGTGGCTGTAGAAAATATGACTATACCAAAACAAATCCTTGAATTATTTCCAAGTAATCCATTTCTAGATTTAACAGGTGCACGAGCTACATCTACAATTGCAGTTGTTATTTTTGCAGCATTTGTAGGTATTGCTTACCTAGGAGTAAAACGAAAAGATCCTGAGCATGCAGAATTCTTCTCTAAAATTATTGATACCTTATACTCCATTACCATGAGAGTTGTTACATTAATTCTTCGTTTAACTCCATATGGTATTCTAGCAATCATTACAAAAGTTGCAGCAACTAGTGATTATGATGCAATTGTCAAATTAGGTAAGTTTGTAGTGGCTTCATATGTGGCATTAATATTAGTGTTTATTGTACATTTACTACTATTATCATTTGCAAAACTAAGTCCTTTAAATTATGTGAAAAAAGGATTACCAACTTTAACATTTGCCTTTACGTCACGTACAAGTGCTGGAACTTTACCGATGACAATCAAGACACAAACAAAAGACTTTGGTGTTTCAGAAGGAATTGCAAATTTTGCTGGTTCATTTGGACTTTCAATAGGGCAAAATGGTTGTGCAGGGGTTTATCCTGCGATGTTAGCTGTAATGGTGGCACCAGCAGCGGGTGTTGATCCTACAAGTATTTCATTTATCATCTCTCTAATTTTAATCGTAGCGATTAGTTCATTCGGTGTGGCAGGTGTCGGTGGTGGGGCAACTTTTGCTGCTCTAATCGTACTATCTGTTATGAATCTACCAATTGCAATCGTTGGCCTTTTAATCTCAGTTGAACCTCTAATTGACATGGGCCGTACAGCGTTAAACGTTAGTGGGGCAATGACATCTGGAATTCTAACAAGTAAGGCTACAGGTGAATTCGAGAACGAAGTATACCAACAGCCAAATGTTGTAGAAGCATAAAATGATCGTATTCTCATAAACTTTTGGATAGCCATCATTGGCTATCCAATTTTTATTTCAATTAAAGTGAAATTTTATTTTCAAACTATGAGTTGGCTCAGAGGTGACTCGTTTTTTATAAAGGAATATAAGTAAATAACAAGAATTATATATTAGATTATCAATTGTAAAAGCATTGATTTTTTTAGATAGAGGTGGAAAAATGAGCCTTCTCGCATCTCCCACAGGAGTCTTTAACCTTCCATTGTAATCAACTTCTGTCTTTACTGTTTAAATGCAAAGTGAATATTTCTTTACATAGGTGATTGTTTCTAGAAAGGAATGAAAAAAGTGGAAGAGAAGAAGGTCACATGGTTAGAACTATTTTATGATTTACTATTTGTTTCTGCTGTAACAACTTCAACACATGTGCTATTACACGTGGAAAATGGGTTAGTACACCCAGAATATTTGTTTAAATTTGTCTTAATGTTCATTCCTATATGGTGGTCTTGGACTGGTCAAACCATGTTTACGAATCGATTTGGAAAAGATCATATTAATCAAAAGGTTTTTATGGTTCTTCAAATGTTTTTTGTGCTCATTTTGGTTTCAAGCTTATCAGTGGATTTTGATCAATACTATTTTTCATTTCTCATTGGCTATGTTGGAATTAGAGCGATCACAGCTATACAATATCTTCGAGTATTGAAGCTTGAAAATGGTGATAGAAAAAAGGTTGCAATGTACTTAGGAACGCGGTTTTGGATTGGGATTTTCATTTCATTTCTGTCTTTATTTTTTGATTCTTGGTTGAGGTACGCGGTATTGTATGCAGGTATACTAGTTGATGTGATCGTTCCAATTTTAGGGCGTAAGTACTTGGTGAAAGCACCAATAAATTCGTCTCATTTACTTGAACGCTTTGCTTTATTTACATTAATATTATTTGGAGAATCTGTCATTAGCACCATTACAATACTACAACCTTTAAGTGGAAGTTGGCATGCAATATTCTTTTCAATTATTACGTTTATTTTTATCATATTGATCTGGTTACACTATTTTCATAATATCGAGCGAAAGGTTAACAAACATGCAAAAAGAGCAGGACAGACCATTATTTATGGGCATTTATTTATATTAATGTCTCTCAGCATGATCGCAGCATCTATTAAATTAATGTATGTAAATGAAGTGAGTTATTCATATATGATCTATTTCGTATTCGGATCTGTATGTATTTACTACATATCAACTTCTATTGTATTTCATAAATGTAAGAATAATAGAATGGAATTGAAAATAAACCATATTGTTTTATTAGTAGGGATCCTCACAATCTTATTTATTACAAATTTAAAAATAGTCGTACCACCAATTGGCGTAATGATTGAATTATGTCTATTTTTCCTAATTGTTCATTTCTATACATATTTAAATATGATTTTCGAAAAGCTAACAAATCGTTAGTTTTTTCTTTTATGTCAAAAGGATTCTTCATTCTTTTATCGAATCCTCGTTTATGAAAGGGTGAGAAAAATGAGTCATAACATTCAAATTCGACCTGTTACGCAGGAAAATATTAGGGCATGTGTTAAGTTAGAAGTTGCAGAAGAACAGAAGCAATTTGTGGCTAGAAATATTGCTACGATCGCTTGGGCTTATGTAGATCATACATTTACACCTTATGCAATTTATGATGGAGATATGGTAATTGGTTTGTTAGCAGTAGAGTATATACCAGAAAATGAGCCATATGATCGTCATTGGGTTCCAAGGTTTATGATTGGTGAGCAATTTCAGGGTAAAGGATATGGAAAAGAGGCAATGAGAAAAATAATTGAGAATATATCCTCTCAACATGAGAACTGTCAAAGAGTTCGCCTTTCCGTTGTACCAGAAAACAAAGCAGCTATTAACTTTTATAAAAGTATAGGATTTATTGAAACTGATGAAAAAATTGAAGATGAAAATGTAATGGATTATTTTATTTGAGTAAGAGATATACATAAAACTTTTAAGCAACAAATATATGTTGCTTTTTTCTGTGTGAGGAAATAAATGTGGAATAAAGTAAAGTTAATGTTCGTTTTTGAATAAAGTAATAATAAGGGTACTTCCATACTAAACTTTTTAATCGTAACAAATTGATCATAAAAAATAACCTGTATCTTAGATTTCCATAGATACAGGTGGTATATGATAAAATATAAGTCCATATATAATTGATTACCAAGGCATTAAGAAATTATTATTTACCTAGTAATGACATAAACCCTTTATAGATTAGAACAAGAGAGAAAATTACAACAGCTAAAATACCAATTATTGTAGTTACTGGTTCTAAACTTGCTAAGAAAGTACCTTCTAAAGGAATTCTTAATAAAGCAAAACCTGCTAAAATACTAGCTAACATTAAAAGAATAGCGCGATCCATTTGGTTATCCCCCCTATCAATATATTTTATGAACAATTG
>Ga0209025_1002306_pt1 | contig 20689 bp, 17 predicted proteins | sample AraplaMF_Col_mLB_FD_184256 | JGI IMG/M metagenome (GOLD analysis project Ga0209025, IMG submission 184256) | Arabidopsis root microbial communities from the University of North Carolina, USA - plate scrape MF_Col_mLB (SPAdes) (version 2) | ecosystem: Host-associated > Plants > Roots > Endosphere... | reverse complement strand
CAAACACAGTGAGTTGGACACGGCTTTTCACACGGTGATGTACCAGAAGCACTATAACCGTCATGCTGCCGAACTCTGGTGGAAGCACCGTGAAGTGCTGCGCGCAGTCGGGCGGCGGTTCAATTTCACGCTTGCCCGCCGGGCCGCCATCCTGAGTGAACACCGTGAGCTCATCGCGCATGTGAAGTCGGGAAACGCCGAGGCGGCAGCTGAACTCATCGCCCGGCACGTCGAGGGCTCTGGCCGTCATCTCCTCGAACACATGCGGGCGCGTAGCGCTCTTCGTGCGGGATAGACAAAGCCCGGGTGTAGACTCTCCTTCATGCCTCCAAGTCAAAGGTACCCCAGATGAAGATTACCAGTGTACGGCCGTGGCTCATCAAGTCGGATGCGTCTTACTGGGGCGAATTCCTGTTCGTCGAGGTGACGACCGACGACGGGGTGAGCGGCTGGGGAGAGATCACAACGACGACGAAACTCGCCAATCGTGCGCTCTGTACGATCCTGCGCCAGATCGGCCAAGCACTGAAAGGCGAGGATCCGGGGCGCATCGAATACTTGTGGCACAAGATATTCCGCAGCTTCACCTACATGGGCAGCCGAGGTGCGGCAGTCGAATGCGTCAGCGCGATCGACATAGCTCTATGGGATATCCGCGGGAAAGTCATCGGCAAGCCGATCTACGAGCTTCTCGGGGGCCCGGTACGAGACGAGATCGCGCTCTACACCCATCCCAATCAGGCGAAGTTTACCAGCAGAGAGGCCGTCATCCGCGAAATCCGCGACATCGTCGATTCTGGTCACACCGGACTGAAGTTCGATCCTTTCCCCCAACAAGGACGCATCGCCGATGGTAACGCGCGAGAACAGCGAGACGGCTATCTTGACGGCACCATGACCCGAAAGGATGAGCGCGAAGCCGCAGAGCTCACCGCGCTGATCCGTGAGACGGCGGGTCCTGATGTCGACATCTTGATCGACGCCCACGGCCGTTTCGATGTCCCCACTGCCATTCGCCTTTGCCGAAGCCTTGAGGAAGCGGGGCAAATAGACTGGTTTGAGGAGCCTTGCCCACCCGAAAGCCTCAACGCTCTCAAGCAGGTCCGGGAGAAGGTAAGCGCCCCGATTTCGTGGGGCGAGCGCGGCCACACCAAGTGGGACTTCGTTCCGGTTCTCGAAAACAAGCTTGCCGACTACATCATGCCGGACGTCACCTGGACGGGGGGCATTACCGAACTGAAGAAAATCTCAGCTCTTTGCGAAGCTTATTATATCCCGGTCTCCCCGCATGACGCCGCCGGCCCGATCAACGTTGTCGCTGGCGCCCAGGTGATGATGACCGTTCCGAACTTCTACAAACTCGAGACATCGGAGTGGAACCTGGGCAAATACGATCATCTCATCGACCGCCCACTCGATGTCTCAAATGGCAACCTGAAGCTCAGCCCCAAGCCCGGGCTCGGTATCGAGATGAACCGCGACTACCTTCAAGACCACGAGATTGCACTGGACTGACCAACGTTTTCGGCTGTGCCGGCCGCGCGGCGGCCAGCCCTGTCGACAGGAGCGAGGATCAACTTATGAAAGAGGCAGACGGAGCCGAAGACGCGCTCGATCGGGTGAACCAGAATTCCAAGCCCTCGGACCTTCGCATTACCGACATGCGGGTTGCCGAAATCGTCGGTGCACCCTTCACCTCTGCGCTTCTCAAGATCTATACGAACCAGGGAATCGTCGGGCTCGGCGAGGTTCGGGACGGGGCGAGCGCCACCTACGCGCTTATGCTGAAGAGCCGCTTGCTTGGCGAAAACCCCTGCGACATCGATCGCCTGTTCCGGCGCATCAAACAGTTCGGCGGACATGGACGGCAAAGCGGCGGTGTATCGGCGGTCGAAATTGCCCTTTGGGATCTTGCCGGCAAGGCCTATGGCGTTCCGGTCTACCAGATGCTCGGCGGTCGCTTCCGGGAGAAGGTACGCGTTTATTGCGACACGGACGCCACCGTGCCGAGCGGCACGGAAACCGGCAAGCGCCTAAAAGAGCGCATGGATCTCGGCTTCACCTTCCTCAAGATGGACCTTGGGCTGATGCAGATCGCCGATGTCCCTGGAGCGGTGGTGTTTCCTGCAGGCTCGCTGGAAGGATATCGCGACAGCCCGACGCGCGGACCGTTGAAGACGGCGGACGAACGCCGTCTTCGCAATGCAGCCTATGACCTGCACAACGTCCAGCATCCATTTACGGGTCTGCACTTTACCGACAAGGGCCTGGACTTGCTTGAGCAATACATCGCCGAGGTTCGCGAAGTCATTGGAATGAATGTACCGCTCGCGATCGACCACATCGGCCATATTTCGATGCAGAACGGCATTCGCCTCGCGCGACGCATCGAGAAATATGTGCCGGCATGGCTCGAGGACGTGATCCCCTGGCAATACGCACAGCAATATCGGCAATTGCAGGATGCTACCACCGTACCGATCTGTACCGGCGAAGACATCTATCTCAAGGAGGGTTTTCAGCCGCTCCTCGACAGTGGCGGTGTTTCGGTCATCCATCCGGATCTTCTGACCAGCGGAGGCATCCTTGAGACCAAGAAGATCGGTGACATGGCCCAGGATCGCGGTGTGGCAATGGCGATCCACATGGCGGAGAGCCCGATCGCGGCGATGGCGGCTGCTCATGTTGCGACAGCGACCGAAAACTTCATGGCCCTTGAATATCATTCGGCCGATGTCGACTGGTGGGACGACATTGTGACGGGCCTACCAAGACCATTGGTGAAGGATGGTTTTATCACTGTGCCCGACAAGCCGGGGCTTGGGATCGACGATGTCGTCGACGAGGTCATCCTGCAGCATTTGCAGCCGGGTGTCGCCGGCATTTGGCAGCCCACTGACCATTGGGATGACGAGTATTCCTGGGATCGTACCTGGAGTTGAAGCGAGAAAACGAAGATGAAGATCACCGACCTGCGCTGCGCTGTTATCGGCAAACACCCCATCGTCCGGATTGTGACCGACGAGGGCCTCTATGGCCTCGGCGAGGTGGAGTTTACCAAGACTTACCTCAAGCCATGGGTATTGCATTTTCGCGACGCTCTGATCGGTGAGGACCCCACCGACGTCGAGAGGGTGATGCTGAAGATCCGCCAGCGCGGCTCGTTCAAGCCATATGGCGCGGCCGTGAGCGCCATTGAGCATGCATTGTGGGATATCGCCGGCAAAGCGGCTGGCGTGCCGGCCTACAAGCTGCTTGGGGGCAAGGTGCGAGACAAGGTGCGCGTCTATAATGGCTCGGTGCGCCGGAAGCGTTCGGGTGATCGGCCGGAGGATTACGCCGCCGACGTCAGATGGATGATGGAGCAGCCGCAGAATTTCTTTATGGTCAAGCAGGGGATCTCGTTCCACTCCAATATGAAGGATACGGTCGAGGAATTTCATTATGGTGTGACGCAGACCAAGGCGGGTTACCACGGCGCGATGGATCAGGGCGTCATCAGCGAGCGCGGCTTCAACCATATGCTCGACTGCGTCATCGCAATGAAGGAAGTGCTTGGGGACAAAGTCAGCCTGGCGCTTGATTGTGGCCCAGGCTGGATGTTGCCGGATGCGATAAAGTTTGCTCGCGCGGTCGAGAAATACAATCTGATGTGGCTGGAGGACATGCTGACAGGCGACTATGTGCCCTGGGTCAATCCTCAGGCCTACAGGGAGCTGACCACCTCTACCTCGACACCGATTCACACCGGCGAGCAGATCTATCTCCGTCACAACTTCAAGGAGCTGATCGAAACGCAAGCCGTTCGTGTCATCGGGCCTGACCCGGCTGATGTCGGAGGTATCGCGGAACTGAAATGGATCACCGAACACGCCTATATGCACTCGATCCTGATGGCCCCACACGGAACGGCAAACGGGCTCCTTGGTCTCGGCGCGTTGATTAATGTGTGCGCGACGCTGCCGGCAAATTATGTTGCCTTCGAATATCCGACCGCCTCGGATCCTTGGTGGGAAGATCTGATCATTGGCTTGCCGGAAGAGATCGTGAAGGACAGCATGGTGGATCTTCTTGAGACGCCAGGCCTCGGTCTCGACATCGACGCGGAGAGCGCGAAGAAATACCTCAAGGAGGAAGATGCAGGATTTTTCGACCTGAACTGAAGCGTCATCAGCGCGAGCAACGACCAAGCGAAAAATAGCCTTCAACGAACGTGTCACCCAAATTTCTCGGCCCCGCTGGCAGGTGTCTGAAGCAGCCAAGTCTCCTGCCGGAAGATGGGTGGGCAGGTGAGCGACTGGTTCATTGCAATGTCTGGCCGCCTTGATCCAAATCATAGAAGGAGGAAAAGATGCTCAAACGGACGCTCGGCCGGCAGGGTCTGGAAGTCTCGGCTATTGGTTTTGGCTGCATGGGTTTGAACCATCACCGCGGTCCCGCGATGCGCTCAAGCGATGCGATCACTTTGATGCGAACGGCATTCGATCGCGGAGTGACCTTCTTCGATACCGCCGAAATCTATGGTCCTTTCACGAACGAGGAACTCGTAGGGGAGGCTCTCGCACCGATCCGCGACCACGTCGTGATTGCCACAAAATTTGGCTTCAGGGACGGGCGATCAAGCAATGGCCTTGACAGCCGGCCGGAGAGTATCCGTCGGATGGTCGATGCCGCGCTTGTCCGGCTTAGAACCGATCACATCGACCTTCTCTACCAGCACCGTATCGATCCTGACGTTGCGATGGCGGATGTTGCAGGAACGGTCAAGGATTTGATCGACGCCGGTAAAGTCTTGCACTTTGGGCTATCGGAGGCCGACGATGAAGCTATCCGGATAGCTGATGCGGTCCAGCCGGTTGCCGCCGTGCAGAGTGAGTACTCCCTGTGGTGGCGCCACCCCGAGGCGAGCGTTCTTTCGACCGTCGAAGAATTGGGGATCGGGTTCGTAGCCTATAGCCCTCTGGGACGCGGCTTCCTGTCGGGGACGATGGGGGAAAGCACGAACTTCGCGGCCGACAACGATCAGCGCAAGACAAATCCCTATCTCTCAGCTGAAAATCGCGCGGCGAACCAACCGATCATTGATGCGATCAAGGCAATCGCGGAGGAAAAGCGGGCGACCGCTGCACAGGTTGCGATCGGTTGGTTGCTGGCACGGAAGCCATGGATTGTTCCCATTCCCGGAACGACGAAGCTGCAAAGGCTCGACGAAAATCTCGATGCGCTTTCCCTTGAGTTCAGTGAAAGTGATCTGGAGAAAATCGATCGCCTACTTTCGACCATCACGGTTCACGGTGAGCGCTATGCCAGCGCTCCTGCGCCAACGGCCGAACGATAGAGCGCCGGTTCCCGTCGCAGCCTTACAGAGCCATTTCAGGCTGCCATGTCCTGTCGGCAAACGAGACATCTTACGGCGATGAGCCGCCGCCGCTGATCGTCCTATCCAAGTGGGGAAGCGTTACCGTCCGGAGATAATTCTGCAGATGTTTTGAGCCCCGTGCCTGTCACGTTTGCCCAAGCGTCTCTATAACCTCTAAGCCAGGCCGCATAGAGGTCAGGTCGACCTTGATAAGGGTTTGCAGACAGTAAGGCCCCATTTCGCGCGCTCAAACAACCGGCCTGCTCGGCGTCCTTGGTTTCCCTCATCAAGCTCATAAGGATCTCCACAAAAGCAAGATTGATAGAAAAATCTGGTTGATGTCCAACGTCGGTACTTCTCCCGCTGCCAATGTCAAGTGGCAGAGGCCGCGGGATTGGCGTCCAACCGCTGCAGGCCTGATCGTTCGCCAGAGCTTATAAAGTGGGACTTCAACCATGCGTTGTCCATGATCGATGGCGCCACCGTTGCCATTCTTCGCGGCTTTCAACCCGTCGGCTTCCCGGCATCAAGCGGGGGCAACAGCCAGTTGCCTATCTCGCCGGATCGGAGAAGCTATACGCTGCCTCCAGCTTCCAGGGACCACCTTGGTAGTGCCATAGCTGATACCCAATCATGTTCAATGTCTTCGGCTCAAACTCTTTGCGTAGTTCGTCGAACAACAGGTTGGCCTTTTTCGTGTCGACCCCGTTTTGCACGGTAATGTGCGGCCGCCATGGCCGAAGGTCCTGCGGGCAAAGCCACGACTGAAAGCTGCGTCGCAAGGCAGCGCGAATATTGTTGAGCTCGTCGGAGGCGACCGCGAAGGCGACGCCACGGCCAAGGTGGTATATGCCGGTCGTTGTCACTGTCGCAGGCACGACGTCTGCTGCCAGGGCGGCGAGTGTTGAACGGATGTCTGCGAGGCGGATGTTATCGATTTGATGAAACATCGTCAGATGCGCGCGCAAGAAGTTGCGGGGACTGGGAAAGTGCCTTTTACGCAAGGCTTCAAACGCTGCGAGATCTTCATCGGGGAATGCTGCGGTCAGGATCATAGCATCGAGATAGATTGACGCAGTTAAAATACAAGCAGGGGCATCTCAGAGAAGCGCGCAAAGGCGCTCAGTGCGCTGGTCTGGCCAAACAAGCTACCAGCATCGCTCGGCGGTTGATCGCCGGTGGAGAGATGAACGCCAGGTCGACACCACCATGAGGCTGTCGGGGCACGGCGCCGCCCGCTGCCGGGACCGGAGCGAAGAATGCAGGTAGCCGAGAAGGCAGGCGATCCTTACCACCCACAGACCTCCCTGTGGAATTAGCGCTTTAATGTTGTCACCGATCGCCACGAAACCGAATCTCGGTCGGCGCGTTTTGAGCAGGCAACATGACTGGAGTGGCGGATGGAACGCCTGTCGACAGGATACGACGAGATTGAACGTGAAAAGCAGGGAAACGTCATACCGCGTCCGATCTCTGATCATGGCGTTATCGGTGACCTCGCAACACTGGCCTTGGTCGCCAAGGATGGGACGATCGATTTCATGTGTTGGCCGAACTTTGACAGTCCGACAATCTTCGCGGCGCTCCTCGATCCCGAAAATGGTGGAAACTTCGAAATCTCGCCGAATATCGCTGATGCCAGGGTGGTCCATCAATACCGTCCAGATACCAATGTGCTCATCACCCGTTGGATGGGCGCTGATGCGAGCGCGGAACTTACTGATTTCATGGCCGTCAACAACGGCGTAGCCGGCACAGCGACGACGCTCGCGCGGCGTCTGAAGATCACGCGCGGCAAGGTCCAGTTCACGATGCGCTGCGCGCCGCGTTTCGACTACGCCCGGCAAAAGATGGGCGCTATCGTGAACGGCAAAGAGGCATCTTGGGAGCCGTCAGCTTCCGTTCAGGGATTTCGTTTGTCGTCCAACACTGGCCTTTCCGCCGATGGCGCCGACGTCGTAGCTGGCGGTCTCCTGATGGCCGGAGAGACGGCAGATTTCATCCTTGCAGCTGTCGATCAGCGTCAAATCGAGATATCGGAGATTGATGGTTTCGAGGACGCCACCATTGCCTATTGGCAGAATTGGGCTTCGCAATCAACCTATCGCGGCCGATGGCGGGAGATGGTCAACAGATCAGCGCTGACGCTGAAGCTGATGACGTCAAGGCGCCACGGCTCTATTGTTGCAGCGGGAACTTTTGGCTTGCCCGAAGCGCCCGGGGGTAGCCGCAATTGGGATTATCGCGCGACATGGATCCGGGATGCATCCTTTACTGTTTACGCCTTGATGCGACTTGGATACCAGCAGGAGGCCGAGGCTTTCAACGGCTGGATCGGCAAGCGCGCTATGAGATGCGGTTCCCGAGGCAAACTTGATATCATGTATGCCGTCGATGGTGGGCAAGTGCCGGAAGAGGTCAGTCTTGACCATCTGCGGGGCTATGGCGGAGCGCGTCCGGTTCGCATCGGCAACAAGGCATCCGAGCAGTTCCAGCTTGATATCTACGGCGAGCTTATGGATGCGATCTATCTCAGCAACAAATACGGTCACGCCATCTCTCATGACGGCTGGCGTGGCGTGCGAGACGTCATCGACTATGTGTGCGAGCATTGGCAGGATGCCGATGCGGGTATCTGGGAAATGCGCCGGGAGCCGCAGCATTTCCTCCATTCCCGGCTGATGTGCTGGGTGGCGGTTGATCGCGCGATACGCCTTGCGAGCAAGCGCTCGCTGGCTGCGCCTTTCGCCAAATGGATCGACGTGCGCAATGATATCTATGAGGACATCTGGGCCAATTTCTGGAATGAGGAAAACGGACATTTTGTTCAAACGAAGAATGGCGATAGCCTCGACGCATCCCTGCTACTGATGCCACTGGTGCGCTTCGTCAGTGCGACAGACCCGCGATGGCTGGCAACTCTTGACGCGATCGGGCGAACCCTTTCTGACGACGGCGTCGTCTATCGCTACAAGAGCGCCGACGGTTTGCGCGGCCGGGAAGGTGCTTTCTCGGCCTGTTCTTTCTGGTATGCAGAATGCCTTGCGCGCGCCGGCGACCTGAAGAAGGCGCGGCAGGTATTCGAGGCGGTCCTCAACTACGCCAACGATCTCGGTCTTTATGCCGAGGAGTTCGATGTCCGCTCTGACTTGATCGGCAATTTTCCGCAAGCTTTCACGCATTTGGCGCTGATCAGCGCAGCCTATTATCTCGACCGTGAGCTTGATCGACGAAACGACCAAGAATGGCGGCCGTAAGCAATGGCGGTTGCGGATCCCGGCGTGCGAGCAGAAATGAATAGCCATCTGTCGAGCGCACGTTCGATAGCAGTGCCGGGCCGACTGGCCGGAGGATCCGGCTTGATCCGTGAGCACGCCACCCTGTCTCGGAGACTGCTGACCGCTCTCGGCGGCCGTCCCTTGCGAGCGACCGTTGCAAGGGAAAAAGGAGATCACGCTCGCCCGCGTGATCTCCAATTAAAACTGCTCCACGCCCCCGCAAAGCAGTCGATGCCAGAGAGGAACTGACAAGCTGAGACTGAGGCGGTTTGGTTAATGCAGCGTTAATGAACGACGACATGATTTTGCCGCTGTGAACAGCGCTGAAAAAGCAAAAACGGTTCATCGCATGGGTCAGCCGTGCGTCAACTCATGTGCCATCGACGGTTTTGCGAACATCTCTTGCTTCATCAGCACTCAGCGACATTGACCGCATCGACCGACGCGGCGTGCATGGCAATGGCAGGATGACGGGCAACTATTTACCCGTCAGGAACGCGCGCCAGCCTCCAAATGCCGTAATGTCGGCACAGTTGCTCACTGCAGATGCTTCAACGAGGAAGCCCTTAACACTGGACCCATCGGCCAAGGCGATCGTCCCGATCCCTAAGGGGGATGGTATCTCGGCGACGACACTTCCGAACGCCTCAGCAGACAAACGCCAAACCTCCACGTCGATTTCGCCGCCTTCTCCATCACGGATGCGAAGCAGGCCGGGCTTCGAAGGCTTCTGGGATGTCAATTCGAACAATCGGTACGCATCGGATGTCTTTGCGGTGCGCACAAAACGCGCGTCCCTGGATGTGAGTTGGGCATTGAGAGGCATGCCGCTCAGATGAGCTCCGACCACCGCAATTTCAATTTGGCCACGCGCGGGTGGCGCCACAGCAGCGGTCTTTGGAAGCGTCCAGCCGGTAGCACCCAGCGTTAGGCCGCTCGCCTGGTGAAGCCTCCGCGCCACGGCGCCAGCGATGCCGTCCTGGCCAGCTGGCGCAAGCAGCGTCACGCTCGATGGCAGGCCGTCGCGGCGCCGGCCACAGGGTACGGCGATGCCGCAGAGATCGAGCAGATTGACGAAATTCGTGTAGGTGCCCAGCCGCGAGTTCTCGCGGATCGGTTCGGCTTCCAGCTCGGCGACAGTGAAGTGCCGCGGTGCCGTCGGCACGCAGAGCAGATCGACCGAGGCGATGACAGGCGCGAGCTGCTTTTTATAGGCCTGAAGCGCGTAGAGGCCGCGGAAGGCGTCCGAGGCGGAGAGCGTCCTGGCGCCGCCATAAATCTTGCGGGTTACCGGATGGAAGCTCGCTTCCTTCGCATCAAAGAATTCCTTGACGGCGGCATAGCGCTCGGCGACCCAGGCCCCCTCGTAGAGCAAATCGGCGACCTTATAGAAATCGTGGAAGGGCAGTTCGGTGATCGCGTAGCCCATCCCGGCGAGGTCATCGAGGCTCTTGTCAAAAGCTTCAGCCATCGCCTCGTCGCCAAAGAACCGCAGATCGGCACGCGCCGGCACGCCGATTCTCAGAACCGGCGGCAGCGCCTCTAGCGCAAGCGGGCCGTAATCTCTCGAATAAGCGTCGGTTTCATCTGGCGCGGCCGCAGCCGAGAACACGCACCATGCATCGTCGACCGTCAGCGCGAAGACCGAGACGCAATCGAGCGTGCGGCAGGCGGGGACGACGCCCGATGTCGAAAGCGCGCCGAGGCTCGGCTTCAGCCCAACGATGTTGTTGAGGCCGGCGGGAATGCGGCCGGAGCCGGCTGTATCGGTGCCGAGCGCGAAGCTGACGATGCCCTGGGCGGTGGCGACCGCCGATCCGGAAGACGAGCCCCCTGGCACAAGCTTGGGATCGATGGCGTTGCGCGGTATCGGATAGGGCGAGCGGACGCCGACGAGGCCAGTGGCGAACTGATCAAGATTGGTCTTGCCGACGACAATGGCACCGGCCGCCTTCAGCCGGGCAACGACGGTCGCATCCTTTTCGGGCGTATAGGCATAGTCGGGGCAGGCGGCGGTGGTCGGCATGCCCGTGACGTCGATATTATCCTTGACGGCGAAGGGGATGCCCCAGAGCGGCTTTGCCGACGGGTCGAATGTGCCGAGCGCCGATGCTTGGGCGAGCAGATCCGCCTTGCTGGCAATTGAGATGAAGATGCCCGGATCGTTTACCGCCGCGATGCGGGCGAAGACCGCCTCGATCACATCCTCGGCCTTTCCGCCGTCGGCGTAGAAGGCGTGCAGTGAACTGATATCGAAGGCTGGTGCCGTCCTCATGCCATTTCCTCTTCCAAAATCCTCACCGGCCTGTCCCACTGGATCAGGACCACGCATCCGGTATCGCTCCACACCGAATGCTCGGTGCCTTCGGCATTGACGACATAGCTTCCTCGGCCGTAGTCGCCCGCCTCGTCGGATTGCGTGCCATCGAGAACGAAGATCGTCTCCAAGCCCTGGTGGCGGTGCCGGGGGACTGCTGCTCCTGCCTCGTATTTTAAGAGCGCTATCCCCGGCTGGTCCGCCTCGAACCTGCGGATCCAGTGTATCTCCACCCCGTCACGGAATGGCTCGAAGGCCAGTTTATTCCAGCCGCCCAGCGTTAGCATCTCGCGCGTCGTTTCAGGCATCGGCGATTCCTTTCAGAATATCGTCCACATGGGCGGTCCAGCCGACGATCGCGCCCTGGGCGCGGATCATGTCGATTGCCGCCTTTTTGAATTCGGGGAAATAGCTTTCGGTCGCCTCTTCGGCGAGCAGGCACTCGTAACCGCGGTCGTTGGCTTCGCGCATCGTCGTCTGCACACAGACCTCGGTGGTGACGCCGGCAAAGACCAGCTGGCCGATGCCTTTCTCTTTCAGGATGTCGCCGAGCGGCGTGGCATAGAAGGCGCCCTTGCCAGGCTTCTCGATAACGATCTCGCCATCGACGGGTGCAAGCTCAGGGAGAATAGCTGTTCCCGGCTCGCCTGCGATCAGGATGCGGCCCATCGGACCGGCATCGCCGATCCTCAGCGACGGGCTGCCGCGATCGCGCTTTGCCGGCGGCAGATCGGAAAGATCGGGCTTGTGGCATTCCATCGTGTGAATGACCGGCAGTCCCGCCTGGCGGAAGCCTTCTATCAGGCGCTTGACGTCGGGAATGATCCTGGTGATCCGGCTGACATCGTTGCCGAGGCTGGCGCCGAAGCCGCCGGGCTCGGCGAAATCACGCTGCATGTCGATGACGACGAGGGCCAGTTCGCCCGGTCTTGCCGGGAAGGCAAATGGTTCTGCCGCAATGCCGACCATCAGTGATGTCCTGCCATATGGGCGCCGATCACGCCGATGTCGGCACCGCGGGCTGGCGTTTCGTAAACCAGCTTGCCTTCCGAGATGACCATAATGCGATCGGACATTTCCAGGAGCTCGTCCAGATCTTCCGACAGCAGCAGCACCGCCGTTCCGGCGTTGCGCGCCTTCATGATGCGGGCTCGGATATCGGCGACAGCAGAAAAGTCGAGGCCGAAACAGGGATTGGAGACGATCAGGAGATCGACATCGCCGGTCAGCTCGCGGGCAAGCACCGCACGCTGCACGTTGCCGCCCGACAGAGCCGCGATCGGCGAGGCGGACGAGGCGGTCTTCACCTTGAAATCGGCAATCAGATCGGCGGCGCGCTTCTTCATCTGTCCCTTGCTCAGCCAGATAGCATCGCCGCCGCCGTCCTTGAGATCGAAGGTGCGGAAGGCAAGGTTCTCGCTGACGGTCATCTTCGGGGCGCAGGCGTTCTGCAGCGGCTCTTCGGGGATGAAGCGGACGTTGTGCTGGCGCGTTTCCGGCCGGGTGGCGCCGTAGCGGCTGCCCTTGACGGAGACGCTGCCTGCTTCCAGCGGGCGCTGCCCTGCGAGAATTTCTGTCAGTTCCTTCTGGCCGTTGCCGGATATGCCGGCGATCCCGAGGATTTCGCCCGAGCGGACGGTGAGCCTGTCGATCTCGATGGTCTTGAGGCCGGAGCGATCCGGTGCCTTGGCGGCCTCGACGGCAAGCACCATCGGCGCGCTATCGGAAACCGGTGTGCGGGCGTCGAGCTCGGCAAGCTTGACGTCGCCGATCATCATCGCCGCCATATCGGATATCGAGAGCTCGCCGATCTTGCCGCTGCCGACCAGCTTGCCGCGGCGCAGGATCGAGACGGCATCGGCAAACTTGGTCACCTCGTGGAACTTGTGGCTGATCATCAGTACGGTCAGCTCGCCGCGCTCGGTCATAGCGCGCACGAGCCCCAGCATCTCGTCGGCTTCGGCCGGGGTCAGCACCGATGTCGGTTCGTCAAGCACGATGAAGGAGCGGCCGAGATAGAGCTGCTTGACGATCTCAAGCTTCTGCTTTTCGCCGGCCGCCAGCTCGCTGACAGGGCGTTCGAGCGGGATCTTGAACGGCATGCGTTCCATGAAGGCCGCAAGATCACGGCGTTCCTTGGCCCAGTTGATGACTGCGGGCACTTCGGCTCCGCTGATCACCAGGTTTTCGGCGCCGGTTAGCGACGGCACCAGTGTGAAGTGCTGGTAGACCATGCCGAGGCCATAGGCAGCCGCATCCCGGGGCGAGGCGATCGCAGCCTCGCGGCCGCCGACCGATAGCGAGCCCGATGTGGCATGGTAGAAGCCCATGATGCATTTGACGAGGGTCGATTTGCCGGCGCCGTTTTCTCCGAGCAGCGCGTGAAAGCTGCCGGCAGGAATGCTGATCGAGACGTTGTCCAGTGCGGTGAACGACCCGAAGCGCATGGTCATGCCGAGGGTATCGATACCGATGGCCTTGCCGGCCTGGGGAAGGGGCGTGTCGCGAACGATGCTCACTTCAACTCTCCTTTTCAACGATGATGGCGACGGGACCGCCGCCGGAGGGACCCTGGTGTTCGGCCCCGCCGGAGACATAGAGATCGGTCATGCCGAAGACGCCGGCGAGCACGCCGCCGACGAAGGCGCGGGCATGGCGTGTGCCTGATATGTCGGAATCGTCGAGCATGGTGTGGCGCAGACCACCGACCTTTCCCGACGGGTCGGGCTCAGCCTTGGCGAGCACCGCGGTGAGACGGGCACTGGCGGGCAGACGATCGCGTGCCTTTAGCACGGAGGATGTGTCGATCGCATTCTCCATCACGGCATGGTCGATCGCGAAGGGACCGGACCAGCCGTTGCCCATGCCGAGCACGACGATTTCATGGTCAAGCAATTCGACGCCGCCGGAGGTGGATGCGCGGCGAGAGAAGATGGCGTAGCGCGTGCAGATGTCGGCGTCGGCAATCGAACCTGGGTCGGCCTCGCCGAGGGCGACGGCGGCACCGAGGGCGGAGGCACCGCGCGACAGGCCCATCGATTTCAGCGTGTCGCGGGTCGCGACCGCCTCGCCTTCGTTCTCGGCGACGCCAACGCGGGCCAGCGTCAGAAGCGGGCATTTGATCTGGACGAAATGCACGTCCCTCGGGTCATCGATGCCGGCATCGCGCATCGCCGCCTTCACACCGTTGGCGACCATCAGGATCTGCTGGCGGCGCCCGACATGGTGGAAGGGAAGGACCGGCGTACGTGCGGTGCCGATCGCCAACGCGCGGCCCGCCGGCGCCTCGCTCTTTTCGCGGGAAAAGACCGTCCAGTGCGGCGACAGCGCGCCCTCCGTGCCGCCGGACATGACGAGGCAGACGCCGGTGACGCCATGCCTCGCGAACAGCGCTTCGAAGCTGCGGCTGGCAAAGCCGCGGGTGAAGTCGTTGACGCAGCCATTGCCTTCCGTCTTGCCGAGGATGGCAACGACGCTTTCCGGCCTCAGCCCGGCGGCAAACAGCGCCTCGACGCCGGAGACGTCGTCGGGGCCGGCTGCCGCAACGCGATAGACATGGGCACGCATTGAGGACATCAGGGCAGCGCCTCGATCAGAGTGTTCGAATTGGAGACCGAGCCGAACACGCCGCCCTGCATCTTCACCATCTTGATGGCGGCGAGATGACTGCCGTAATCGGTGGCGCCGCAGCAGTCTTCGAGCAGCAGGCATTCGAAGCCGCGGTCGTTGGCTTCGCGCATGGTGGTCGAGACGCAGACATCAGTGGTGATGCCGGTCAGGATGATGTTTTCGATACGCTTCTGGTTGAGGATCAGCTCCAGGTCGGTGGCGCAGAAGGAACCCTTGCCGGGCTTGTCGATGATCGTCTCGCCGGCGACCGGGTACAGTTCGGGGATGATGTCCCAGCCTGGTTCGCCACGGGTGAGAATGCGGCCGCAGGGGCCGGGATCGCCGATGCCGGCGCCGATGCGTTGCGAACGCCAGCGCTTGTTGGCCGGCAGGTCGGCGAGATCGGGCCGGTGGCCCTCGCGGGTATGGATGATGTGATAGCCCTTGGCACGCATGGCTGTAAGCACCGCCTTGATCGGCTCGATCGGTGCCTGGACCAGCGACAGGTCGTAGCCCATGTGATCGACATAGCCGCCCTTGCCGCAGAAATCGGTCTGCATGTCGATGATGATGAGAGCGGTATTGTCGGGTCGCAGCGCGCCATTATACGGCCAGGGATAGGGGTCGGCGGTGATGTAATGCATCTTGGTCTCGACCAGAGTGTCCATCGTCTTGTCCTATTCGGCAGCGGGTTTGAGGGTTTCGCCGTAGCGGCGTGCCGGCGTGTCGAAGCCGCAGGAGGTGCCGTCGGTGACCTTGATCTGGTCTTCCCAGGGCAAGCGGTAGCGGCCGGCGATCAGGTCGTGCATGTAGCTGTAGGGCGCGTCACCGGCGCCACCCGATACCGCGACATAACCGCGATGGCCGAACTGGTAGATGTTGTTTTCGACACCCCAGCCGAGACGTGCCTCTCGGACGAGATCGGGACGGACCTCGGCGGTGATGATCTCGTTGACGCGGCCGGATGTGCCGTGAGCGATGATCGTGCCGTCGAAATTGCAGATCATGCCTTCGCCCATGGAATCGAAGGTGCCGTCGGAGCCGCACATGCAGACACTGGCGGTGACCATGAGATTGCAGAAGGCGTTGGACTGGTTGGTGAACTTCCAGCTGTCGCGGATCGGCGCGGTATAGCCCGCCGTGCGGATCATGATCTCGGCGCCCTTGTAGGCGCATTCGCGGGCCATTTCCGGGAACATGCCGTCGTGGCAGATGATCAGCGCAAGCTTCGCGCCCTTCGGGCCGTCGATCACGGGAATGCCAAGATCGCCGGGCTCCCATGGCTCGATCGGGACCCAGGGATGCATCTTGCGATAGTAGAGCTTGAGCTCGCCCTGATCGTCGATGACGATGCCGGAATTGTAGGGCATGCCGCCGGGGTTCAGCTCCATGATCGAGAAGCAGCCCCAGATGGCGTTGTCGCGGCAGGCCTGCTTGAAGGCGGCGACTTCAGGACCGTGGAGGCTGCACATGATATCCGGATTGATGTCCATCGACAGGCCGTGCAGGGCATATTCGGGGAAGACCACGAGATCCATGCCCGGCTGATTGCGTCTCGCCTTGCCGACGAGATAGACGATCACCTGCGTCTGGCGCGCAAGGTCCGCCCTGGTGACGGTGACCGGCAATTGCAGCTGGACGAGGCCGATGCCGACACCGTGCTCCGATTTGTTCAAACCGCCTAGGCCGTTCATGGCTGGGCTCCTTTCTGGTTCATTTCGTCAGTGACAGGGCGCCCGGCGCGCCCGTCAGCGAGCGGTTGGGCGACGAGGTGGCGATCAAGATGGCGAGCGTCAGCACGTAGGGGGCGGCGTAGAAGAGGTAATAGCCCTGCGTGACGCCGACCGACTGCAATGCCGGACCAAGCGCACCGGCGCCGCCGAAGAGCAGTGCCGCAAAGAAGCAGCCGATCGGGTTCCAGCGCGCGAAGATGACGAGCGCGACGGCCATCAGGCCCTGTCCGGAGGAGATCCCCTCGTTCCAGGAGCCGGGATAGTAGAGCGACAGATAGGCGCCGCCGATCGCTGCCAGCGAGCCGCCGGTGGCCGTGGCGAGCAGACGGACGCGGTCCGGATTGATGCCCATGGCACGCGCCGCATCGGTACTGTCGCCGACGACCCGCAGGATCAGTCCGACGCGCATGTTCCGGAACGCCCACCAGAGCAGGAATGCCAACGCGGCGCCGATGACAAACAGCACATTGATGTTCAGGGCGGCCTGTATCTGCGGGCTCGCCGACCAGAAGCCAAGCGGGATGGCCGGCAGGCGCGGGGCAACCGGCTGGATGAACGGCTTGCCGAGGAAGAAGGCGAGGCCAAGCCCGAACTGCATCATGGCGATGCCGATGGCGATATCGTTGACCTTCGGCCATTTACAGATCCAGCCGTGCACCAAGCCGAAGATCGCGCCCGACCCCATCGCGGCGAGTACGCCGAGCCAGGGAGAACCGGTCATGACGGCGATCGCATAGGCGGTCATGGCGCCGAAGACGAGCGTGCCTTCGAGGCCGAGATTGATGCGGCCGGAGCGTTCGGTGATCGTCTCGCCGAGACTGACGAAGATGAAGGGGGTGGAGACGCGGATCGCGCCGGCCAGGATTGCAAGCGGAACACCCCAGATGCCGATGCCTGAACTTTCCATCACTGGTTCCTTTTCCAGAGGTCCGGATTGAAGATCTTGAAGCGGCCGTAGAAGGTCTCGCAGAACAGGATGACGATGAAGAGCGTGCCCTGGAGGACGAGAACCGTGGCGTCCGGCAGGCCCATGCGCCGCTGGATCAGACCGCCCGAGGCATCGATGCCGCCGAGCAGGATGGCAACGGGGATGATGGCCAGCGGATTATGCCGCGCAAGGAAGGCGACGAGGATGCCTGTATAGCCGTAGCCGGCCGCAAGCGAAGCATTGGCGCCGCCCTGGACGGCCGCCACCTCGATCATGCCCGCCAGTCCGGCAAAACTCCCGGCGATCGCGGTGAAGCCGGTGATCAGCCTGCCGACCGGCAGGCCCTGGATCTGGGCGGCGCGGACGTTGCCGCCGGCGATGCGCGCGGCAAAGCCGTAGCTGGTCGCCTCGATCAGCAACCAGGAGAGGATGCAGGCGGCGATGCCGATCGCCAGACCCCAATGGACGTCCATGCCGGGGATCTTGCCGAGCATGTATTCGGCCGGTAACGGCGCGGTGGATGGCTTGTTGAGACTGGCCGGATCGCGCAGCGGTCCCTCGACGAACTGGTTCATCAGGGCAATGGCGATATAGGCGAGCAGCAGCGAGGAGATCGTCTCGTTGACGCCGCGATAGTGGCGCAGGAAGCCGGCAAGGCCGATCCACAAGCCGCCTGCAACCATTGCCGCCAGGCCCATCAGGATCAGCGTCGGCCAGACCGGCGCAAAGCCGACGAGTGGCAGAGCGATCGCCGCCGCTGCGACCCCTCCGAGCACGACAGCGCCTTCGCCGCCGATGATGACGAGGCCGAGACGGGCGGGAAGTGCTACGCAGAGTGCCGTCAGCAGCAGAGGGGAAGCTCGGCTCAGGCAGTTCTGGATCGAAAACCAGCTGCCGAAACCGCCGGTATACATCAGCTGGAAGAGCATCGCCGGCGACTTGCCGATGATGAGGATGAAGAGGGAGAAGAGCGCGAGCCCGATCAGGATGGCCACGAGCCCGATGGCGACGGGCTCGGTGCGCCGCGCCAGCCATTCGATGGCCGGGCGCAGCGAGGCGGGCTTGGCAGGAGCGGCTGTCATTGCGGGATCGTGGGTCTCGACCGTCATGGCACTTCTCCCTTCAATCCATCAGGCGGTGGATCCGACGACGCCCTCGACCAGATAATCCATGCTCTCGAGCTCGATCGCGTCCTCGGCGAAGCTCTTGCCGCCGGCGATCACCTCGTTGCCCTTGTTGTCTTTCATCGGGCCCTTGAAGACCGAGAAGCCGTCATGATTTCCGCATGCGTCGCTTCGAACGCCTTGCGGCCTGCCTCCGGCACTGCCGGTCCGAGCGGGCTCATCTTGACGAAGCCGTCCTTCAGGCCGCCGCGGACGAAGTTGGCGAGCTTTTCGCCGGCCTGGGCCTTCTTGACGAAGTCGGTGTAGACGTTGCCCCAGGCCCATTCGGCGCCGGTCAGGTATTTTTCAGGAGCCAGCGGGCTCTGGTTGGCGTGATAGCCGCAGACGAAGGCATTGCGGCCAGCCGCCGTCTCGACGACGACCTTCGGGCTATCGACATGGCAGGTGATGACGTCGGCGCCCTGATCGATCAGCGCGTTGGTCGCTTCCGCTTCCTTGACCGCCAGCGACCACTCGCCGGTGAAGATCACTTGGCAGGTGATAGTCGGATCGACGCTGCGGGCGCCGAGCAGGAAGGAATTGATGTTCTGGATGACCTGCGGGATTGGTTTGGCTGCGACGAAGCCGATCTTCTTGCTCTTCGTCGTATGGCCGGCGGCGATACCGTTCAGATACTGGCCCTGGCCGATATAGCCGAAATAGGAGCCGGTATTCTTCGGATGCTTGCCCTCCTGCCAGAGGCCGCCGCAATGGCGGAACTGGATATCCGGATATTTGGCGGCCATGGCCAGCATGTGCGGATCGAAATAGCCGAAGGAGGTCGGGAAGAGCAGCGTTGCGCCGTCGAGGTTGATCATCGATTCCATGGTCTTCTGAACGTCTACGGTCTCGGGGACGTTTTCTTCTTCGACGACGGTGACGCCGGGGATCGCCTTGACGACGGCGGCACCCTCGGCATGCGCCTGGTTGTAGCCGTAGTCATCCTTTGGGCCGACATAGATGAAACCAATGGTCAGAGCATTCTGGGCGAGCGAGCGTGACGCGGTGAGGCCGGTAACGGTTGCGGCGAAGGCGCCGGCAGCAGTAGCAGTCAGAAATTTGCGGCGGTTCATGGGAAGGAGGTCGGTCATTGCAGGCTCCTTGACGGCTGGGCCGATAAAAAGGGTTACGAAAAAGTGTATGCAATGGCCGTGCCAGTTCCTAAGTCATTGAAAAGAGGAGTTGAAAATCGACATTCAGCCGCACCTGATAAAAGTGTATGCACTTTCGTTGGATAAAATGATGATTTTATAATCAAAACAGGTTCCATGGTGAAAATTACGCCTTCTGCGTAACGTCTTTCGAACTTCGATTCGTGGACGAGTTTTTAAATCCCTGAATTATCTAGATATTTGACTATCTCGTAAATCTGTATCATCTGTATGCAGATTGCTGAGAGAAGGCAGGGCGTTGCCGCGGATACGAAAAAGAGAGGTCATTAGAGCCGGTAACACCGTCGAACAGATGGTGAGGGCAGTTGCCGATCTGATTGTGACGGGAGAACTGCTACCGGGCGAAAAGCTCGATGAGGGCTCGCTAGCCGACCGCTTTGCCGTCTCCCGCACACCGGTGCGCGAGGCTTTGCGCGAACTCGGGGCGATGGGGCTGGTTGCCCGCGAGCCCAACCGCAGCGCAGTTGTTGCAAATGTTTCCGGGCACTATCTTCATTCGATGTTCGAGGCGATGGCTGAGCTCGAGCGAATATGCGCCCGGCTTTGTGCCGAGCGTATGAGCGTTGACGAGCGCAGATTGCTCGAGCGCCAACACGAGGGTTCAAAGGTGTTGGTGCATCAGTTTAACGTGGATGGATACGCCGCGCATAACGCCGAATTCCACACCCGCCTCTATCGCGGAGCGCGCAACGATCATATCTTCGAGCTAGCGACTGCAACTCGTGCCAGACTTGCACCTTTTCGCAGCGCCCAGTTCCGCCTGCCTGACCGTTTGGCAAGATCATTTCAAGAGCACGATCTTATCGTCCAGGCAATCCTGAGAGCGGATGGAGCGGCGGCTGGCGATTATGCTTTCCAGCACGTTGAATTGGTCAGTAGCGCAAGCAGCGTCTTCGCAAGGGGCTGATATGTCGATGATGCGTTCTTTTTAGAATGGGTCACGCTGCAACCAGTCCGGTCCAAACAATCCGATAATGCTCTGACGAGCTCACCCCTCGGGTCGGAAGCGAGAGCGCATCAATGCTCCCGGGTCTAGATATCGGGTGAACTGATTGAGGGGACGACACGCGTCCGTCGTCTGCGGTTATCGTAGATAACAAAGCTGCCGAAGCACCGCGTGGACCTCGCGT
>Ga0209025_1002299_pt1 | contig 20745 bp, 33 predicted proteins | sample AraplaMF_Col_mLB_FD_184256 | JGI IMG/M metagenome (GOLD analysis project Ga0209025, IMG submission 184256) | Arabidopsis root microbial communities from the University of North Carolina, USA - plate scrape MF_Col_mLB (SPAdes) (version 2) | ecosystem: Host-associated > Plants > Roots > Endosphere... | reverse complement strand
TCGAAATTCTATGCCATAATAGATCACACCAATGAGAAACAGAATATTAGATAGCATTAAAACGATTCCATTCCATTCTCCTTCAAAAAGTGTCACGTTAATTAGATTAATAGTGTGCATTAGAAATATAACAACAAATAAAATACTTTGTGTTTTCAATGAAATACACCTCCTGAAATCGACCATTTTATCATCTATTATACATGAGTTAAGCAATAAATTGTTAAATATTGGAAATTTTGATCGTACTTTTTAATATGGTCCAACATTATTCGAATTATTAGGATTTGTCGTATCTCTCCCAATTTCTTCACTCATTGTTTGGTTATCACTTTTATTTGGTGCGCCAGTTCCAAACTTCTTTTCCATAAAAAAACCAAATGCAATCACAGTTAAAATACCTGCACCAATCCATATCATGTTTAATTCATCCTCTCGTAGTATGATATATGTTCATAATATTACCTGTATTATATTCCATTTAATTCCAAAAAATCCTTTACTTATTGAACTATATTACCATTCGGTTAATATGAATATCCTAGTAATGCGAAAGACTTTTTTAAAATCAATCTCTTTTTTTATAATTCTCAGTTCTGTTAAGTATTAAGGATTTTTTTCATATTTTTCTGGAAAACCATTCACTAACTTTTAATTAACTGTAAAAGAAAAAGGACCACATAAAAATAGCCCACCCTTGTACAACTTATTCAACTGATTTGTTCGGAACAGAAAACCAGTTAGGAATAACTATTTTTTTAGTGCCATAAACGATTATAAAACTCACTTTTTTTTCCTTTATTCATATCCTAATAACACTTGAGAGGAGATGAATAGTTATGACAAATGATGAATTGATATGTAAAGAGTTTGCTAGAATTATCGGTGGTCAAGAGGGATTTGCAGGGGGGAAATGTGTGGCAACCATAAATCGAAATGAAATACCAGCAATAATTTTAGGAAAGCGATTCAGAGTAACCTCTTCTTTCTCATTTGAATCGAAAGATAATCAGACTAAGCAAGCCTTATGCTTAGGTAGAGTTGCACTTTTACAAAATGAAGTTGAGCAATTTGTAGCTTCCATTGTTAAACAAGGAATAGTTGTTTCTTCCATACACAATGAGTGGCTATTTGATAATCCAAATTTGATTTACGTTAATATCGAAGCTCTTGACGATCCATTAGTTTTTGCAAGGAAGGTCAGAAAAGCTCTAAAGAACTAATAGATACTTGCCCCATAAAACCCTTAGTTAATAAGAAATTAATAAAGAGCCACTAATAATTGTTGCTCTTTATTATTTTCGCTTTGGATTTAATTTTTATATTTACTTATTCAACTAGTGCGCAAGTTAGTTGTATAAGAATGTTGAACAGCCTTCGATCTTCAACTAACGCGCCAGTTAGCTTAATTAAAAAATGCCACCAAAGGGTGGTAGCAAAAAATAACTAACGAGCATCAGTTAGTGTAATAAATTTAAAATAAATATTAACAAGATAGATATCGATAAGAAACCAGCAAAAAAATATCCAATATACCTTAATGGTTTAGGTAACCCTTTTACAGTTTCCTTGTTAAAAACATTAGTAGCATTTCCTTCAATCTTGTTAAAGTGGTCTATTACATCATTAAATGGTTTGTTTTCTTCTTTCATAAAACAACCCCCTATTCTCCTTTTTCAAAACGTGTACAAATATTTTTTAATTCATTACAAATATTGATAATTTTCACCCCGATGTCTTTCCTTATTGCTTCAATTTGGACTAAATATAAATTGAGTTGATTGAAAGTGGGTTCAACTAAGGCCAGTGAAAATTACTCTTAATAATATACTGCATAGTGAATAGGTTCTTCAAACCCTAACTTTTCTGCTAATCGTATTGAGCCAAAATTATCAATATCACATTCCCAACGAGGAGCTAAACCTTTATTTATACAATCTTGTATATACATTTTTGCAGCAATAAAGGCCAAACCCTTCCCTCTATATTCTTCTTTAGTTGCAATGTCTATTTCGGAGAATAATTCATTAGCAAATACAGATGTACACTCACATACAGACACTTCTTTATGTAAAACACAAATTCCAAAACCATTTTCTAAATAATTTGAAACGGAATCCCAGTAATGCTTATAGTAAATTGGTTTAAATCCAACATTTGACTGAAGTACATTTTCATCAATTTTTTTTAATGAGTAGTCTTGTGGTAATTCATAATTATCTAGTATTCCTTCTTTAAATTTAAACGTAAAAGAATATCGATCCAACTTAGTTAATTTATTATTTAAAAGGTCATTAATTAATTGATTCCAAGAACCTGATGAAGAATATAAAATAAAAGGTAATTTCTTCTCTTCTACTCTATCAATATAAAATTCCTTTAACCAATAGTTAAAAGAAATATTTGATGTTTCTCCAATTACACAGTAGAATCCTGATTTCGTACCAATAAAAATGGATTTTGGAGTTTCGATATGGTCAACAAATATATCTCCCTCTACTATCTCTTGCAAAACTGAATAAACAAACGTAGGTGTATAATTTATTGAAGTAATTAATGGTAAAATATTTTTATATTCTTTATTATTTAATTTAATCATTGATTCACCTTTCTTTATCGTCGTTTTTAAATTTTATTATGCCAACAATTGCTTTATGCCCATGCCATTAGTTTTGTTATCCTATTCGGCTAACATCACTAGATTTCCTTCTTATCCGCTGTTATACTATCCAGTTAATCTGCCTAGCCACAACTAATGCAAACTACTCGATTACTTTCCAGGTTGTCAGGTTACTTCGATTCCACCATTTTTTTTAAGTTCGACAATGTTTGGATCAACTACCTCGGCAATCTTCTTGGGATTTCTACCGATTGGAGAGAAATGGGGTTTAATTATATGTTACCTAACTAATAATCGGATCACCTTCTTTAGTAAAAGATACTACATGAATTTTATCTTCTTCCCCTTATTTACATTTAGGATAAATTCTTTAAGTCTTGTTAGATTCTCTATTCCGCCGTAATTACTTACTATGACTGTTTTTGCTGGAGTGAATTGTTTATCTTTAATTTTAGATGCCGATTTGGAACAACTTATTAGTAAAATTATTAGCATCATAATCAAAATAAAATATCTCGTTCTAAAATTCATACGTACACTCCTCTCTTACCTATTATGATGTTATAAAGTTAAATACATATTATTCTCCCATAGTTAAGTATATCTTTTACTATTATTCGGCGTATATTATTGAATTCTTTGTTCGTTAAACTACTAATTAATTCAACTAAAACAGGGACTACAAAGTAGCCCCTGTTATTCAACTAACGCGCCAGTTAGTTCATTAAGAATTTAGTATGTTTTATTTTCTTTATTCTCATTTTTAAGAAGTTCAAAATATTCTATTTTTACTTCAAACAATGTCTCTTTTATAGATCTAAGATTTAATATGTGTTTTTGTTTTAGTCTACTATGTCTTGTTAATTTAATTAACCATTCGAAACCTACAATTCCTTCTTCAAGATTTTTTATTATTTTTTTCATACTTTTAGCTTTTATTTCTATATCATTCATAAGATAAACTTCCTTTTTTTAATGTATTAATTTTATATCATTTGACGTTTCATATAACCAAATATCAAATTCGTTATTTACTACTCAGGTTTGTTATTCAACTAATGCGCCAGTTTGTTAAATTAAAAGCTCTATTTAAGATTTATTCAAAATTTAAATTCGATATCAACATTAATCCCAATAATTAAACATTACATCACCAATTGTTATTGGGTTCCAGTATTCTACTTGTTTTTTTATTGATCCTATATCTCTTAATTCCTCATGATCTTCAAGATAAAATTGTTCATTTAACTCACTTACCTTCATTACCCTATAACCTCTAAACTCTCCAGCAAGTTCTTCAAAATCTATAAAATCCATAGGAATTCCTCCAATTTCTCCATCTTCGTCTGGAAGACAAAATGATACAAATGGATGTGCACTATTTATTAGTGCATAAACAGGTTTTGGTAGAAAGAAAAACTTTACTGAATAAAAATTTGAATATAAATCACTTATTACCTCGCATTTTACATTTTTTTTTGATGCAATTGATTCACATCTTGAATAAAACTTTGATTTACTTATTGAGGGTGGATCCGGCTCCTCTCCAGGCATGTAATATCCCCCTGTTGCTCCATACGGTAAATTCATTCTTGGCATTTTGAACTCCTATATCAATTTGTATTTTAAATTAAAATTAATTCTATATAATAATAACAATTAATTAGACCTGGAATGATAAAACTTGTGAAAATCTATTTTTCTTATTTAACTAAATTGGCAAATACATAAATAAAAAAGCAGCCATAAGCTGCCCATTATATTCAACTAACGCACCAGTTAGTTGTATAAAGAAATTTATATATATAAAACTAGTTTATACGCTTATCGGCAATAGCTCATTCCATGGATTTTACATCTAGTCGTATAATTAGAATATTTTTATTGTCATGCCAGAATTCCAAAGTCCAACCTTTTTTATGATCTACAAAACCAATGATATCCGTTCCCTGCTCCACTCGTTTGTAATACGTATCTCCGTATGCTTTAATCGCTTTGTCAATAGTATCATTTAGTTGAATACCATTTGATGTTTTCGTTTCTTCACTACTGAATGTAATCCGGGTAATCTTATGACTTTTCTTATCTATCGCAATTATATTATTTTTAATAAGGTAATAAGTATGCTGGTCAGTTTGCAAATGTTTTACAGGCACACCATGTTTCTCTATAAATTCATCATCCATTTTTTCATCAAGCTTTATACCTTCAACTTGCTCATTTGATAAATCAGTATTTTTCACATGCTTAAAATAGTAAGAACGCTCACATGATGTTACTATCAATAGAAAAATGATACATATAATTAGGATGTTAATGGATTTTTTCATGTTTACCTCCAAGAATTCAAATGGATACTTTGAAAAAACCTACTAATTTTAAAATCCATTTTATTACCAAATTTTAACATATAATTAGATTTCTTGTTCAACTAAACTGCCAGCTAGTGCAAAAAAAAGACCACCGAAGTGGTCGATCGTTGTTCAACTAACGCGCCAGTTGAGAGAGCTTCATAACGAAACTCCTCTTTTAAGTATTAAAAAATGTTCTTGGTAAGTCGTTTACTTCCCGGGCAGCATGTATCGCAGACTCAATCGCTCCTTGGATCCATCCGTGGGTAGATGAGGCATGTTCGCCTGCAAAATGCACTCTCCCCTCTGGTATTGAAATATAAGGTGATATTTCCATCGCTTGATAAGTTTTAAACATGGCAAACGCACCACCAAAGTTTTGATCACGTAGCCAACTATGGGTTGCTCCAGCCTGAAATGCTTTATAAACATGTTTGCCATGAATGCTAGCTAAGTTATTTAAAGCATATTGTATTCGATCTTCATTAGCTAAACTGTCCCAAGGTAATGCATCATCCTCCCAGGTATAACTAGACAAGATAACACCCGGCCCTGATGACCCTAAATTGTAACTCGGATAATGAGTATACGTAATTGGAAGATCAGAAGACGTTTTCCCTCCAAGCAAGCCTTCCTTTTCCCAGAATCGATTAGAAAACTGAATACCGGTTTTCGTTGAACCCACATAATGTAGTTCCCGGATTGCTTTCCATTTCTCACGAGAAAATGAATTTACCGGTTCGACTTCAACAAATTGCAAGACTGAAAAAGGTACTGTAATAATTGCTAGATCACCAGATGTTTGAAAAGATCCCAAGATTTTATGGTCAGAATGTATGGTTACTTGGTTGTCATGTTGAACAATTCTTTTCACCCTATGTCCGAAGTGGATATTTCCTTCTAATTGAGGACCAAACGCTTTAGGTAGTTGGTCGTTACCACCCGTAATCTCCAAAAAATGTATACCAGGTGTGAAAAAGACTCCTAGTTCACGTAACAGTTCAAGGAATGAGATGTAACTTGACATATTTACCTCCCTACATAAAGACGTAATATTACAAGTTTATTCAGCTTGAAAGTAAATTTATGTTAATAGGAGCTATAATAGTTTTAATGGATAAAATTTTATTTACTTAATAAAAAAGCTGCATTAATGCAGCTTAGGATATGCAACTAACGCCCAGTTAGTTTTATTACTTTATTAAATGAAAAGTTCCGTTTTCTACAAGAATAAAGATTCCAAGTGCTATTAAAACAAATGGTACAATTAAATGTCCATAACGTTCAATACCTCTTGCAATGATTGGATGACGAACTAAAAGAGAACCAAAATAACACCATATTGCAACCAAACAAAGGAAAAGCACTACAATTAAAATAATTTCACCAATACCTTTACTTGAAAAGTAAGGAACATATACCCCAATATTGTCCCCTCCATTTGCAAAAGTGATCGTGGCTAACTTTAAAATATCAGGGTTAATGATTTTCTTTAACCAACTAAAGCGATTCGTTGAAACTTCTTCATCTGTATCATCTAGTTCATCATCAGAGATGATGTCACCGTCAACAGTACGTAGTCTTAGTTTTCGCTCCTGGTAAAGTTCAATTAACTGTTTCATCCCAAGGTAAACAGGAAACAAACCAAGTAAACCAATCCAAGCTTCAGATATAATAAGGGCTCCAAATGACCCGATTAAACTAAAAAAAAGAATGAATATGAATCCAACATATTGTCCCATTACCACATGACGTTTTTCTTCTATTGTTTTGGCTTGCGAGAACCAGCTCATTAACAAGAAAATATCATCAATATTGGTTGCTGCAAAAAAGATAATACTTGAAATAATTAGCGTAACGATTATTGATACACGCTCCTTTCTAAACAATACTTTTCATTTTACTAATGTTTTTTAATATTACTACACCTTCTTCTACTAATTTTCCAGTTTGTACAATAAAAAAAAGCCGCATTTGCGACTCATGCTCTTCTTTAACTAAAGCTTCAGTTAGTTGGATAAGTCGCGAACTAAAAATCTTAAAGTTAATAATTATTTTGTATTATTAAAATAAAATCCTAATATTCTATAAGCTGAAATTTCAATCTTTTTTCCATTTTTGTCTATAAAAGCAATTTCATGTTTTGACATAAAAAAACCATCCCTAGTATAAGAAGATTCATATTTAAGTTTTCCATTTGGACCATACCATCCTAATAGATGATTATCCGCAGTAGTAATACCTTTTTCATATGCTAAAAAATTTTCAAATGTTTGCGTACTACATATGTTTGTTATTAAAAGAGTTACTAATGTACCTGCCACAAAATACAAACTAAATTTTTTCATTTTATTTCACCATCCTAACTTGCTTTGTTCTTTTGGAGTGTAACAAAAAATGATATTTTAGTCATTAGAAATATTTAGACTATCTCACTCCACTAATCTGTCATTTTACTCATAAAAAAACAGCCGAAGGCTGCTCTCAATCTTCAACTAACGCGCCAGTTAGTTCAATTACATTTAAACTCAATATTCTATTACGTTAAGCCATTGACCATCTGGACCAATAGTTATGTGAGGAATTTTATTTGATTCAAATATTTGATAAATATTGATGTTTTTCTTGTTTATGTTTTTTAATTGCTGAGATACATCGAACTTTGAAAAAACCAGATAGTCCATTGTAGTAGACCGTAAATAAAATTCGTATATAAAATTCTTTTGACTGTCTTTTATAAAACCTAAATACCCCTGTTCCCTTGGAAAGACTCGTGGTAACGGGAATTTATCAATTTCAATAAAGTCATTTGATAGTTCATTTAATAGTTCTTGTTCGCATTCAGGAATAATCGCATATATAAAACAGTCTTTATTATATATTCCATTGAATATATTAACAAACTCCTGCTCATCAATTTCTTCATCAAGTAATATTTCTCGTACATTCGGAACGCTTTCCAAATTCAAATCACCCCTTTTATTCTATTATACGATTTGCTTGCAGTTTTTCCTTATTACTCTATCTGCCAGAACAAAAAAAGCCGCATTAGCGACTCGTGATCTTATTGAACTAACGCGCAGGTTAGTTTAATAGCAAATCTTAATGAAATTTGATACGGTTGATCATTTTTATTTCTTTTTAGCTGTTTTCTTTGCCATAAACGCAAATGATATAGCAGCAAAAATTGAAGCCGTAGCTACTAATATTTCAATTACTATCATTTTAAATCCATCCTTTTAATTTAAAGTTTTATAAACTATATTAATAAAATTATCTAATTAAAATATTCAATTTTAACCCTATTTATTCCTTTTTCTTATTGAACAATCCTGCCAGTTTGTGAAACAAAAAAAGAGCCACATCTGTGACTCTTGATATTTAACTAACGCGCCAGTTAGTTGAATAAGACTATTATAAATTAGCAATAGCATACTATTTTACTCGAAAAGATGATGCAATAATCGATCCTTATCTTCGAAAAACTGTTTCATAATTGAATAATGATTCGTGTCTTCTAATTTCGAGTCACTCATTCCGTTTTCTGTAAGCTGAATAATTTTTGCATTTGGGTAAGCCATAATAACAGGAGAATGGGTAGAAATAATAAACTGAGAACCTTGATTAACAAGATCATTAATTCTAGCTAACATCGACATTTGTCTTAATGGAGACAAGGCTGCTTCAGGCTCGTCTAATATATATAAACCGTTACCTTGAAACCGCTCCATAAATGCAGAGAAAAAAGATTCTCCATGAGATTGTTCATGTAATGATTTTCCTCCATAAGAATCAATTATCTTAGGACCAAATGATGGTTCCTTATCTAATTCCTCTATATTGGTTGCTATATTATAAAAAGTTTCTGCCCTAAAGAAAAAAGAATCCCTTGCCCTGTTTAATCCTTTTACTATTTTGAGGTATTCATCCAAATTTGTGTGGGAGTCATAACTAGAAAAATTAAAGTTTAATGTACCACCTTCTGGATTAAATCCTAAAGCTATAGCAATTCCCTCAAGTAAAGTTGACTTCCCCATTCCGTTTTCTCCAACAATAAATGTAACACTTGGATGCAACATAATTTCTTGAAAATTCCGAATTACTGGGAGGTTAAGGGGGAATTGGTCATATGAATATATTTGCTCCCTTTTAAGATTCACAGACCTTATGTATTGAGATTCTTTATTTAACTTCACTAATTAATCACCTCGTTATATAAAAAATCCTTTTAAATTGTCACCCTAAATTACTTCGCAATATACAACTAACTCGCCAGTTAGATCAATTTGTTGTCTATAGTTATCTTTCTTTTCCTCCATTTAATAATAGCAATAATAATTAGACCAATTAACATTATAAGTGTTGGTATTCCTTCAATATAAAAGAATCCAGCCCAATAGGCCCACCATGGACCATAAGGGTCATCGGTTGCCATTCCACCTATAAAGAAAGCCATAGGAAATGCAAGAGCGAAGAGTACTGCTCCTGAAATAAGAATTCCTTTCCCAACTTCCATTATATCTCTACTCCTTTTTTCACCAACAAGTAGTTAGTTAATTCTTTTCACTATTTCCTTATAATTATAACACTTTCTTATTCCACTGAACTGTTCTTCGTGCAATAAAAAAAGAACCGCCGAAGCAGTCCATCGTTGTACAACTAACGTGCCAGTTAGTTGAAGAAAGGATTAATAAATATTTACGACCATTTTTCCTCATCATCAATCCATTTTTTATTTTTCAAATTAAATGAACTATAATAATCGTGGAAAACAAAGTACGATTGTAAATCCAATTCATCTCCGTATGCACTTTTCGGATTAATCCTTTACATCTTCCTTGCATATTTCACTAATTATCTGCCGTAACGCGTTGTTTTCTTAATTTTTCGGTCCAACCCTATTACAATTTTCATATTGAGGCTTTGAATTCATTATTTTTTGCATTAAACCCTAATAAATTTTTCAGAGGTAATTAATTATTATGTCTTTTGTTAACTTCAATCGTAATGAACTCTGGCAAATAGCTGGGAGTACATCCTTTTGCTACTATTTCATCTTTGTAAAGACCCGTCTTCTCACCAAGTTTAATACAACGCGCACGATTCTTTTCATCATAAACGCCTATCCAGCCTGCGGTGAAATTCATAGCCCATTGAACTTCCGGGTCTTCCTGCGTAATATTAGCTTCTAATGCAGATAACAATTCAGCGGTGTTATCAGGCGGTGTTTGTCCAGTCCATCTCAATCTCCCTTGATAATACCAGAAAGCTCGCCTTTGAAGAGCAGAAGAACTATTTTCCCATGACTCCATCAATGCAATATTCTTCTTGTCTTTGGTTAGCTGATTAGCCATTAACCAATCCATTAAGTTATTTCGCTCATCAAAAGTGTGAGTTTGCATATCCTTATCAAGCTTATTTAGCACATCTTGTGAAAGAAGTTTTTTGTCCATAATTAAAATTGCTAATAGTCTGGGTAAAAATTCTTCGGTTGACCAAAGTTCCATAGCTAGTTCGTGATCTTTTTTAATGTCCTTCCCGATTTTTCGTAAGTCGCCTAGCTTAGTTTTACTATTGATCTGAGATAGAATGTTTTCTGCTTTTGAAGAGAGTTTTATTACTGTATCTTTTTTTTCATCCATTTTATACAACTCCTTTAATAAAGCACTGTTTCATAATAAGTCCTTGACGGGATATATCAAGACCTAAATTTCGTTATGAGCTTTATTGTAGTGGTGTGCCCCCAAAGTTTACCTTTTTTAATATAGGTATATATCGTATTAAAGTTTTCTCCACCTATATAGAAGAGCATCCATCTTTAATATAATAATAACAAATACTTCCTTTTAATTGGATACGAAAAGAGCATTCCTTTTTAAACTAACGCGCCAGTTTGTTTAATAGGAAAACATTATTTTTTTACGATCGGTATATAAATATCAAAATCCGAATCATTCGGAACAAGATCAACTGGATAATGTTCATGTTTAATCGGCATATAAGAATCATAGTAATCTACACCAGCTTCTCTATATGCGGTATACTCACTATCAAATAACCATTGATGTAAATCCGTATAAGTCTTTTGTACATCTTCTCCTTTGCTATGTGTCGTCTTCACATACATCCATTCAGGAACCCATATTTCAATCATCCCATCAGGAACTTCCTGCTCCTCACTCACTTCATACACCGCGTAATGTACGAATCCATTCACAATTACATGGTAAGATAGACCTAATTGAATATTAGGATTCACCTTATTCTCTAACTCATCGGAACGGTCTTTTACTTGTTGAATAACGTTTTTTAAATTCGGAACAATTTCAGAGAATGTTCCCTCCCATTTTAATCCCACTGTCCGATAGGCCGGTAACGTTATAATTTCATAACTCAATTTATTCCCTCCCTTTCTTCTAAAGAATCATAAATTCCTTTCAACATTTTTCTCTTTCTATGGGTAATTCACCTTCTTTCACTAAACTGTCAGTTTGTTAAATAAAAAAAGACCGACGAATCGTCGATCATGTTGTTCAACTAACGCGCCAGTTAGTTGAATTAGGAATTTTAATTTACTTAACAGTTTATTTATCTTTCCAACCATTTTTTGAATGAAGCTGAGTAATTTTACTTTCACTCATAAACTCAACTGTTTTTCCACCTACTTTGTACCTCGTCACCTTAAATTTAATCTTAGCGGAATCGTATTCAGGATGCTCCCTCATAAAAACAACCGTTTTATAAATCGTGTATGACCCGTCGCGGATTTCTTCATATAGCCATTTTCTTTTCGTTTCTTGTAAATATTTATAGAAAAGGACCTCTTGCTTACTTTTAAGCTGTCCAATATCAACTGTAGTTAAAGTTTTAGTAACAGTTGTCTCTTTTTTTGTCTGTTGAACAAAAAATTTGTTAAATGTACTTCGAATTGTATTAATGTTTAGAACTATTATCAAACCAATAACAACTAAAGCTATAATTTGACGTGTTTTAAACTTCTTTTTTCTTTCAACTACTTCCATAAATAGAAGCACTCCTTACAAATATAAGTCCTAATTCATAGATATTAAATGTTAAAGGTTAATAATCCTTTTATCGATATAAATTTATTTCATCTTTAATCAATTATACTGCTAGTTATCACATTAAAAAATGGACTACAGAAGTAGCCCACCGTTGTTGAACAAACGCTCCAGTTAGTTTCATAGTCAAAAAAACTTCTGTTATAAAATTGTGACATGTAAGTTATTTATCTGATAATTTGCTCTTTACCTTTTTTCTAAAAATTAAGATAACAATACTCGTAATTAGCATTAATAAAGGTATTCCTTGTATAAACAAAAATCCAAATAAAAAACCTTGCCACATTTCTACATCGTTTGTAGCTGAATCCGTTCCCATTCCGCCTATAAAGTAAGCAACAGGAAAAGCAATTAAATTTATTACAATGCTTAGCAATAATAATAATGTGCCAAAAGACATTTTCAACATTCCTACTTCCTAAATATTTCGCACCTAGTAATATCTAATTATAACATTCCTTATTGACCTAATCTGCCATAAATTGAAAAGAAGAACTTATATTTATCTATCTATAACTAAACAACATTGTTCTTTGTATTGTTTGTGCTGCTGATCATACATTTGAATTAGATGATTAAGTGATAAATCTTCAAAACTACACCTACTAAACGGTATATCTAACTCATCCATATTATTAATAATCCATACTCTCCATATTTCTATTAACTGTCCTTCTTTAATATTTTCTTTAAGGTATTCTAGTAATTGATTCAACCTTTTTATCGAATAAGAAAAATCTATTTGATAGATGAATGGGTGGTTGGTAAAACCGCAATCACCAAACGATGTACTTTTTGTTATAAATAATTCTTCCAAATCGTCTTCATTTTCACATAATAATACTTTAGCGTTTGGGTCCATCTCATCAAAAGGTAAATTGGATGATCTTAATCCTAATTCAATAGCTTCTAGTACGGTAATGTATTTTACATTGGTATTATCCACTTCTGGTATTTCATAATTTGTTGCTATAAATGAATAACTACACATTTAAACCCATCCCAACTAATTTCACTTTATGATTTTTAACTAACGCGCCAGTTAGTTGCATAAGAGTTTTGTCATTTTTAGAATAAAAACGGCAATATTACCCCTGGTATATGAGATTAGATCTCACAATATAATATTGTTTAAAACATAATCCCCATTATTAATGTGAATATTAACATTAAAATATTGATATGATCGATAAGTAAACACATATTAGTGAACACCCAAATAATATGAGCGCTCTTTTAAAACTCCTCCTGATTTTAATACCGTAAGCACAAAAGAAGATAGCCGCCGCTAATTTAGAACAACTTTGCAAAAAAGCATGGTTTGAAAAAACTGAACTACTTAAAATTATTGAAGCTAGGAAAGTTGTCGAGATTAGTATTTTGAACCACAAAGGCTCGTTCATAAATGCTTTATACATAAATATCATTCTTTGCATAAGGGGATAACTCCTTTCAAAAAAACTAAACTTTTACTAATACATATATGTAGATATTTTAAAATTATCGCTCGTTGGATAATCTAGATGAGTTTATTTATTACATTACTTATCAACTTATTTTGCCAGTCACTACATAATAAAAAAACGAGCTGCAAACAACTCGTGATATTGAACTAACGTGCCAGTTAGTTTAATAGAGATAACTTTTTCCTCACCAAAATGCTTTACATATTCTCCATCCCCAATCTTTGCATAAAACACATTCATATATTTTTACTATTTTACCAGTTCATTACTCAACTATCTTGCCAGTTTGCACAAAAAAGACCGACTATACAGTCGATCATGTTGATTAACTAACGTGCTCGTTAGGCAACCATGTGAATAGAATTTCAAAGTGAAGATTTTCACAACCTTAATCTTCGATACTTTCCAGTTCCGCCTTGACAATATGATATTTACTCAAAACAACTTTTTTCCCGTTGTCATCTTCAACAGCAATAAGATGTGCTGCGATTCCTGAAAGTTTCCATTCAAGCGAACCTTCGATTCGAATGTTTCTGAGCAATTCACCATTTGATAATGTAATATGATATATATGAACCTTTTTTTCATCCTTCTTACTCAAAACTCATGCACCTCCTCTTTGTAATACCTAAGATGTGATATGTATTTCTTCATACACACCACGATTCCCTTCTATTTTTGTTTATTTTCATTCTATAAAATAGCCTTTATGTCGAAAAAAATCTAATGTCATTTCAATTAAACTGCCTAACAATTAAAATGGAATTGATCAACATCGACTCCTAAATTTGCTACACTATCGCGCCAGTTAGTTGAATTAGATTTATTCACAGACCCAAGATTATTAAATGAACTAACCTTTAACTGTTACACTAAATTTCTTTTTAATGTTAAATAAAGAATTATTAAGGAAATCATCTTTATTGGTAAATCCTAAATAATATTCATAGTCTTCTTCATCGATCGTAGAATAGTATTCTTGGTGAAATAAAACATTTGAATATTTTCCAAACTCTTCACCCTTTTTAATAACAATACATCTGAAATGTTTATCAATTTCTATTGGTTGTAAAATTTCTTCTTTAGCAGCAGCTGAATAGCAAATTATTTTCGGAGGTATCTTTTGTTCATCCCAATGTGGTATGGTTTCCGACCATGGTAAGACCCATTCAGAATTTACGAATACGGATCTATCAGAGATGAATTTCTGCGTATTCGCATTAAATAAATGCAGGGTTCTTTCATAAAAAGAAAAAAGTAAAATTGAATTCTCTTCTATAAACAACTCAGCAACAGAGCTATATTTTCGTTTGTTTCGTTATGTATAATCATCCCATAAGACGGTTTAAAAATAATCTCCACTCTCATCATCCCATTCAATCTAAGTATTAATGTTCTGACATAACCTTATATGAATTTAATTTCAAAATAAATGTAAATGGTCTAGGAAATACATAATATAGCAATTTATATCCATTTGTGATGAAGATGTTTAACTAACTCGCCAGTTAGTTATATAAGAATTCACATTTCCAATCTGGAAATTCTTGATTATGTTCAATTAGATATTCTTTCATTATCTTCGAATCTTCAGGTAATTTTTTCTCTAATTCTGACCACCCAATAAATTCTATTTTGCTAGGTAACTCAACTAAACAAGTAATGGTGTTCCAAAAAGAGTCCCAATTTTCACCATAAAAATTCGGAAATTTTAATTTTTCTTTTAATAATAAATGTAATTCTTTACTAGTTTTTATATTTGAAACATCGATAAATACTTTTGAAGTACTAGTAAATTTCTCTTCTCTAGTTAGTAAATGATATAGTGCGAACAATAAAATAAAAAAGTAAATATTTGCCACTGTTACTTTCCCCTCTGCTTAATTATATACAATCACTAGAATATTTTTACTTTATCATCTAAATAAACCATAACTTCTAAATAGGACCTCAGAAACTAAAGAACGAAATAATCCTAAAAAAAATCCACATAAGTAACCTATGATCTTGTTTAACTAACGATAACTAATAGGTTACTTGAATAAACAAAAAAAGTTCTCTATTAAAGAACCTTATTGTTACTGAAAACATTATGAAATTAACTATTTAAACACCTGGATTATAATTCTTAGCAAAATATAAAATTACTTTCTTATTTACTCTAAAGTTTGAAATGTAAGTAGTGCCTGAAGCAGTAATTACGGGTTTTTTAAATTTAATAAAGGTATAATATGTAAAATCTTTGTCTTCATTAGTTTCAATCGGTGATGTCAATGCAACTATAGGATGGCCATCAAATAATAATTTCGTTCTTACAGCCATTTTTGATGTTGAATGCAGTAAAACAAAACTCAATGTAGGAACGAGTATTACAATTAATAAGATTACATTTGCAATCTTGTTGTAACTATTCAACACGATTCCCACCTCACACTTTGTTAAATTAATGATTTAACTCTATAAAATTTTACCATAAAATGGAATTTAATTATAGCTGTTTCTTATTAAATTAACGATCCAGTTAGTTACATAAGAATATTGATCTCCTTGAATGACTTACAGGAGCGTTTACTAAGTATTTTGAAGGATTATCGAAAGTAAAGTTAGGAAAATCAATTTAAATATAGAAGTAGGTCTTGAAGTGGTATCTTAATATAGTTTGATAGACCTCCATCTTCTTCTTGAACATACAGTCTAACGTCTAAACCTTCTATACGGTCTACAATTGTATAGAATCCTTTATATTTAATTTCTGTACCATAAAGACCGGTTTTCATATCTTCCAACTCTTTGTGCTTACTTAATATTTCTTCAGCTAAAGCAACTTTTGATTTTTCAGTCATAAATAATTCTCCTTCTTCTCCCTTGTTATATCGGTCTTTATTTAATTTATAAATCAATATTAGGGGGGATAGTTGCTAAATTTAGTTATACAAGGATTTATAGAACTAACGCGCCAGTTAGTTGAAGAAGGAATCTCACTTTATATTAATTTGTGGCGACTTTGATTTATATTTACAATCCATACAATTTCAACTGTAATCTGTTCGTTTTTATGTACCACATCTCATAAAAATAAATAATTAATATTATTATATCCCGCAATTTATTGAATAGAATGAATATTCTAATTAAAAATTGAAATAATCATCCATTCTTAATACAATGGGAGTATAGTTCAATTAAAAAATTACTATAAACGTAAGTTGAATAAGGGAGAAATGAAAGATGTATATATTAGAAACGGAGCGTTTGAAGTTTCGTCAGATGGGAAATAACGATGTTGATCACCTTATGGAAATCTTCGCAGATCCTGTCACAATGCAATATTATCCTTCCACTTTATCACGTGATGATGCCATGAAATGGATCAATTGGAACATAAATAATTACGAAAAACACGGTACGGGATTATGGATTTGCGAGTTAAAAGAGGATGAGGATTTTGTTGGTCAATGTGGCATCATCCCTCAAATTGTAGATGGAAATCAGGAAATGGAAGTCGGGTATCTTCTTGTTAGAAAATATTGGGGAAAGGGCTTGGCCACGGAAGCAGCAAAAGCATTGATAGATTTTGGATTTAACAATCTAGGATTAGAAAGATTAATTGCAACAATTTATCACAAAAATACTCCTTCGATAAGAGTAGCTGAACGGATCGGGATGAAGTTTGAAAAAAGAACTTTCGTAGGAAAGAGTGATGATGTAATTTATACGATTCAAAAATAGGTCATATTAAAAAGGCTGCATAACAGCCTTTATCCATTTTCAACTAACGCGCCAGTTAGTTCAATATCGAATATATTTATTTAGTAATAAAATCATCCCCTGCACCTTGAAATAAAACCTCGGAAACTCAATAGGTTTCCCGAGATTTTTTATGAGTATTTTTCAAATTATATTTCAATGATTGCTTTATCACTAATAATTCTTTGACGAATTTCTTCACATAGTTCAATTATTCTTTGAGTTTTGTCTTCCCCATCATATTTCATTGTTAATACATAAAACACTGTATGATCTCTTAACTTTAAAAACGCAGGTATTCTATTATACCATTCATCCTCTAGTTGAAATTCCGTTTCATATCCTTTTCTAAATACTTCTAGTTGTTTTCGTGCAAATTGTGACTTTTCTTCAATTGAATCCTTACTTACCCAAGCAGAATAATACAATACGATTGCGATATCAGAAATAAAATAATTATAATGCAGATCATCAAAATCAAAAGCCGTAATTTTGCCCTCTTCATTTATGAAGAAGTTTTGAAAATGTAAATCACTATGAATTAAACCATATGAATCATCTTTTCTCTCGTAACTTTTTATTTCTTCCATAAGTCTTTTTGTATATAGACCAAACTCTTCATGTTTTAGCATTCCATTTACGTACGCATTTTCAGACAAATGTTCTCTGTTTGTTGTTTTAGGGTAATTAACTGTTAAAGCGTGTAGCTTTCCAATTGTCTTCCCCCAAGCATACATCAAATCATCATTCCACTCATTTGGATTCATGCGGTCTACTAATTTTCCTTCTGCGAATTCAAACATTGAAGCAAAGAAGCTCGTCCCATCACTAGCAATGTGCTCTTCAACCATGTTCCCATGTAATGAAACTAATGATCCAGCCACGTTCGCATCGTTTTCACTTACAAATTTTACAAACATTAACTCTGCTTCAATTTCTTCCTTTAAACGATGAGAAGAATGAGTTAAACGTAATACTTTCGGAATTCCGTCCTTTGTATATCCTTTAAAAATATAGTTTTCAAAATCACCGAGTGGCTTTTCATCGACGGTTATCCCAAATTGTGAAGCTGCATTTAGTAAAATTTCTTTCTTAAAAACTCGTTCAACGGCTTGCTCCATAATTTTATCCTCCGTATAGTTAATAACATTTCCATCAATACTTAATTCTATTTCTTTACAATCCGTTTAAGTCCTTCATTTTCGAATTGACTTTTCTTTATTCATTTAGTATTTCACACAAAATTAAGTGGACAGGTATATAAGACTGTTAATTATTCATATTATAAGATTGCAATCTAAACTGTCATTTAGTGCAAAAAAAAACGACTAAATAGTGGATCAGTCTGTAGAACTAACGCGCCAGTTAGTTGAAGAAGGAATAATAATATTTTGCTTACTTAAATTTTTCTTTTTTTTGTTCAATGATCATTAGGTTTTACAATGTACATTCACCTAATATAGTGCATAGTATATTTTTAGTAAGATTTGAAGGGATTGAAACGAATGTATTACAGAACTAATTTGTATCCATATCAAAATCCTTATTCATATTATTATCATGTATCCTATAACAATTATAGACAGCCAGTTTACTTTACAACTCCTAGTGGGTTTGAATATGCAAACAGAGACTTAATAAAAGATTATGGCACTGAACCGTTTGTCGTTAATATCCATGAGGCTACTAAGCATAACAATACTTTTCGAACTGCATTATGGACAGGAAAACATTTGCAAGTTACTTTAATGAGTATAAATGTTGGTGAAGATATTGGATTAGAAATTCACCCTAACATTGACCAATTTCTACGTATTGAACAGGGGCAAGGTATAGTTCAAATGGGAAAAAACAAAGAAAGATTAGACTTCCAAAGAAACATTTCTAATGATTCAGCAATAATGGTCCCTGCTGGAACTTGGCACAATGTAATTAATACCGGAAATATGCCACTAAAACTATATTCAATATATGCACCTCCTAAACATCCATTTGGTACGGTTCATGTAACAAAGGCAGATGCAGCGACTGAAAGAGATAGTTACTGTCGGTAATACAATAATTTTATACAAAACTGCAGATGAATGGATAAAGTATACGGAATTTTTGATAAATGAAGGGCTAGGGGACGATAAAAGAGGAATAAATGCTTTACACATTTTTCAAGAATTCATTCTAATGCAGGGAAAGGGTACTCTCCTTTAAAACTGTGGAAGAATGGGATAGAACAGGAAAATCAAAAATTCTTCAACAAAGCTAAAATTTATAGTCAAAGAATGAAAACAAGAATATCCCTATAAAAATTCTATAGGGATATTACCAAATTATTTATATTAGAACCACCCTTGAATCATCGTTGACCAAATTTTTAATGCAGTTATTCCAATTAATACAGCTAAAATTCTTTGTAACATTTTTACATTCATTTTTTTGCCTATTTTAGCACCTAAAGGAGCTGCTATTATACTAGCAATGACGACTATAATAGTAGGCAATATATTCACCTGACCCGTTGTCACCTTACCGATAGTTACTCCAATTGAAGAAATTAAAGTAATAGCGAGTGAAGAAGCAATAGTAATACGTGTAGGAATTTTTAAAATAGTCAACATAATTGGGACTAATATAAAAGCTCCTCCGGCTCCTACTACACCTGCACTGATTCCTACAATAAATGCTAATGATGTTGCTATTAATTTATTAATTTTAAGTTCATCATTAGCTTTTAACTCAATTTCTAATTTAGGAATAAACATTAGAATGACAGCAATCAATGCAAGAAAACCATAAACTAAATTTATCCCTTGTTCCGTGAGTAGATTTGATCCAAATCCCCCAATATAGCTTCCCACCAATACGCTGCTTCCCATATAAAAAATTAAAATTTTATTGAGATACCCACTGTTTCGATAAGTTAATACACTTCCAATAGTCGCAAAGAAAACTTGAATGGCAACTATACCGGATACTTGATGTGCCGTGAAAGCAGTAAACCCTAAAATTGAAGGAATATACAGTAGCATAGGAAAGTTTATAATTGCTCCCCCAATTCCTACCATTCCCGATATAAAAGACCCTATAAACCCAATAAGTAATAAGACAATAATAAAGGTCCACTCCATTTTCAAACCTCCTGGAATAAGGAACACCGTACAGTGTCTTTCTTTCCTTTTTATTTTAGTTAACCTTTTTTAATCCAAAATTTAAAAACATCACTTTCTTCTTCATAATTTAATAACTCATGACCTCCAGATTTTGCCCATGCTGTTAGATCGTTTTTTGCACCCTTATCAGTTGTATGAACTTCTAATATCTCTCCTGCATTAATTTCATTAATTGCCTTTTTTGTTTTAACAATCGGCATTGGACAAGCCAAACCTTTAGCATCTAAAACTTTTACTACATCCATTTTAATAAACCTCCTAATATTTTTTATTATCTAACTGCACAACGATTTGGTCCAATTTCCATTTCACGTT
>Ga0209025_1002298_pt1 | contig 20749 bp, 25 predicted proteins | sample AraplaMF_Col_mLB_FD_184256 | JGI IMG/M metagenome (GOLD analysis project Ga0209025, IMG submission 184256) | Arabidopsis root microbial communities from the University of North Carolina, USA - plate scrape MF_Col_mLB (SPAdes) (version 2) | ecosystem: Host-associated > Plants > Roots > Endosphere... | reverse complement strand
AGCGGTGATACCGGCTGCAAGAGGGCCGAATATAGAGCTGCAGCCCATCCTGTCAGTGTCTGAACAAGCGAAAACCTGGCGCAAACGGGACGCGTTCATATAGATTACCCCTTTCAGGAGGGTCTCTCGCGACTTTTCGTTTCGACGATCCTCCGCGCCCACTCAAGTACAGGCAACAGCCGGGGCGGCAAGTGCTGCTCAGCTTCAGCAAAAGACACCCAGCGGAATTCATGGTGTTCCGGCCGGCCCAGTTCCGGGCTAATCGGCAAGACAACGTCGCCCCGGGCCGAAACCGCCAGATAATAGCGAGCCACCTTGCTGCCGCGGTTGTAGGGCGCGGTTTCGTAGTACTGCTCGCCCCACCGGAACTGCAGCCTTGTCAGGCCGGTTTCCTCTTCGGTCTCGCGCAATGCCGCCACCAGTTCGGTCTCCTCTGGTTCAGGCAACCCCTTGGGGAAATCCCAATTCCGGTAGGCACGTAGAATGAGACAACGCCATTCGCCCGCCTCCGGCCGCAGCACAACCACGCCCGCCGATCGCTTCATTTGATGCGACATCCCGACCTCGCCCTATTCCTATTCCCCGCTGGGGGAAGAACCGCGCTCGCGTGCCGTGGCCGACCTGGAAGGCGCCCACCCACGCCGGCGCGCTGCTGGAGATCGTGCACCGCACTCGCTGCCACCCCATACGATCGCCTATCTGCTTGAACATGCACGCGACCATCACGCCGGTCCACCGCTCGATTTGCCGAAGCTCGGAAGATATCCCCGCCATCGCCATTGCGGCCTGCTCGAAGCGACCCTCTACACGCCGGCGGTCCAGGCGGAGGTCAGTGCGACATCAGCACGGGAACCGTCAAGGACGCCAGCAACGTGCGCGTCACACCGCCGAGCACGAGCTCACGCACGTGGCCGTGGCTGTAGGCCCCCATGACGATCAGGTCAGCATTGAAATCTGCCGTGCGAGAGAGCAGCAACTCGCCGATGGTTAGATCGGAGCCCCCGGTACCGTGCTCGATCTCTACGGCAACGCCGTAGCGCATCAGCGTCCGGGCCGCGTGGCTGCAAGGCGTTGCGTCCGCGCGCATCTCCTTGGAGGTGGTTTGCACGTTCAGGATCCTGACCTCCGCGCCGGCGATGAGCGGAATGGAGTCGTGCAGGGCCCTTGTCGCTTCCCGGCTGCCATTCCATGCCAGCATGACCCGCGTCCCCACCGTTGGGAACACCCCCGCGAACGGAATCACGAGCACCGGCCTGCCGGCTTCAAGTATCAAGGATTCCAGAAACTGATGCGCGACGAAGCTGCCGGGATCGCTCGGATCGTACTGTCCATCACAGGGCATCTGACGGACCCGTCCGATTGTAGCTTCGCCAACAGCAGGCGCCGCCCCGCCGAAGCTAGCACCGTTCAGCGCTGCCATGCAATCCATGCAGACTCCGCGGGCAGGAACGCTTCTTCATGCCAGGCCCGTACCCTTGCCGTGTAATGTTCTACCGGACGGGACGCCGGCACAGACGCTGAGAAGATGTACCCTGAAATCGCACCCGCTATCGAGCCTTCGGCGCTCATTAGAGTACTTTCGGCGGGAAGCTTGCCATCCGCGGCGGCATAGAGTTCCACCTTGACTGAATCTGGCGAAATTTCACCCAGATACACGGGTAGCCTGAAATGCCATTGGTCTGCTTCGCGCCTTGCCTCGACCGCCCCGAAATGTACCTCGTGCCAATCTGTGGCAAGCGCGGAGTCCCATGCGTGCAATGCTCGCGCCAGCCGCGCTCCGCTTTCGCAGCGTCGCCGATAGGTGCGTGCCGCAGGCCGGTAGAAGCGCTCCATATACTCAATAAGCATCCGATTTGTACTGAAACGCGGTGCCAGATGCGACGTGCTGGCCCGCATGCGCTGCACCCAGCTGCGCGGAATACCCTGCGCGTCGCGTGCATAGAATGCAGGCACAACTTCTTCCTCGAGCAGGCGGTACAGGCTGTCGGCGTCAGCCTCGTCGCTGCCATCCCCCCCGCTTCCGATTGCCCAGCCGTACTCGGGCCGATAAGCTTCCGCCCACCAGCCGTCCAGCGTCGACAGATTCAGCCCGCCATTGCACAACGTTTTCATGCCACTCGTGCCACAGGCCTCCCGCGGCCTTCGCGGCGTATTGATCCACACATCGACGCCTTGCAGCAGATGCTGTGCGAGCGCCAGGTCGTAGTCTTCCAGGAACACCACGTGCCGGCGAAGCTCCGAGCGATGTGTGAACTCGAACCACTCACGAATCAGCGCCTTGCCTTGCGCATCCTCCGGATGGGCTTTTCCTGCGATGATCAGTTGCAAGGGTCGCTGTGCGTCCGTGAGCAGACGTGTCAGGCGTGCCGGATCCTTTAGCAGCAAATTCGGTCGCTTGTATTCAGCGAATCGGCGTGCCAGGCCAAGCGTCAGGACATTGGGATCGAGTACCTGCGCAGCTTCCGAAACCAGTTGCGGCGAGGCGCCGCGCTGGCCCAGCTGCCACGCCAGGCGTTCCCGCGCGTAGCGCACCAGATCGTGTCGTTGCTTGGCAGCCAGCGTCCAAAGGGACTCGTCAACACTCGCGGACATGGGCTCGGCTAGACCTTCTACAGTACCGAGCCAGCGGTCTTTCCCACAGGCGCAGGTCCAGAAATGATCCGACCAAACCGAATCCCACGACGGCATATGCACGCCATTGGTGACATGTCGTATAGGCACCTCATCCAGCGGCCAGCGTGGATAAAAGCCGCTGAAAAGCCTGCGACTGACCTCGGCATGCAGCCGGCTCACGCTATTGACATGCGCGCACCCTTTCAGTGCCAGATAGGCAGTATTGAACGGTTCGTCTTTGTCGGTCGGGTCAAGCCGGCCCAACGCAAGAAAATCATCGACCGAGAGGTTGATTTCACGAAGATACTCGCGCGCATACGTATAGACCAATGATGGCGGAAATGCGTCGAATCCAGCCGGTACTGGCGTGTGCGTCGTGAACACGTTCCCGGCGCGGGTGGCCCACATGGCCTCCCGGAACGAAACATTCGTGTGCTGCATGAAGCGACGGGCTCGCTCCAAGACCACCAGCGCCGCGTGACCTTCGTTGAGGTGACACACTTCCACCTCGATGCCGAGCGCCTCGAGCATGGTCCATCCCCCAATGCCGAGCACCACCCCCTGGAGCAGTCGCATTTCCGCCCCCCCGCCGTACAGCTTAGCCGTGATGCCGCGATCCGCGGCACCGTTGCGCACATCATTGCTATCGAGCAGGTATAACCGGGTGCGTCCGATAATCGCCTGCCATACACGGACAAACAGCATACGGCCAGGCAGCCTCAGTTCAACTTTCAGCCAGGCGCCATCCGCGCCGATCGTCGGCTGGACCGGCAGGCTCGTCGGATCGTTGTAGGGATAGGCTTCGCGCTGGTCTCCATTCGCATCAATGATCTGGCGGAAATAGCCTTCCTGGTAGAGCAGTCCTATGCCAATCACTGGCGCATCCAGATCACTGGCCGTCTTGAGATAGTCGCCCGCCAGCACTCCGAGCCCGCCCGCGTACAGGGGGAGCGCTTCGCTCAGGCCAAACTCCATGCTGAAGTAGGCAACCCTGATGGGGCTGTCGCTATCCCGCCTTCTAGCGTACCAACCTAATTCACTGAGATAGCACCGGCGATTCTCAATCGCCCGATTGAGGTCCTGCAAAAAGATGCTGTCGCCCGCGAGTTCATCCAGACGCTTTTGCGAAATGTTTTGCAGGATCACCCATGGATTGGGGCTGCGCGCCCAGAGCTCTGGCTCGATGGTCTGCCACAAGGCATCCAGCGCGTGACTCCAAGTCCAGCGCAAATCGAGTGCCAGCTCCGTCAACGCAGACAACGTCTCCGGCAGGGTTCGCGGCAAGAACGCATACACGTGGGATCCTCAGCACAATAGGTTGGTTTGCAACTACCCGGCGCCACGCTGCTTTGGTTGGCTGCGCATGTCGGGCAGCTCCGCGTATGCCAACAAGACGCTCCAAGGCTCCCGGATAGGCCGGCATCATCAAACGGACATCGATGCCGAGCCTGGCAATCGCTTTGGGGAGCGCCCCGCAGACGTCTGCGAGACTACCCGTTTTGGCCAGAGGGAAAATTTCCGATGCCACCAACAACTGGCGCAAAGTACTATTGTCATTGCCGTGACGCACCTGCCGGGTTGCAGCATCAGCCAATTCCACCACAATCGCGCTCCTCCGTCGTATGGGTGCGTGTCTAATTCTTGACGCTGTGCCCGGCAAGGATTTGATCTCGATCAAGGGCGCTCTCGGCTCGGGCCCGCGTCACCGCCGAGGACTAAGGCCGTATGGCATTAGGAATGGGACGCAGCCGAGACCGATGAGCCGCGTGTGAAGTCGGCCACACTTGCCATTCACGGACTGGGGCAGAGTCTCCAGGGCGTTGCCCACCAGGGCTGTGCTGCCGATTCCTGATTCGCGACGAACTGATCGAGACTAAAATCGTGAGAAGCAGTACCTGAAGCGGCGGTGCGAAGTGAGCGGTGCAGGCATCATCGTTTGCTGCGGTGCTCCAACCCTTCTCCTGCCTCAGGTTTCATCCCCCGAGATTTCCCGGTACTTCCGGTCGACGTCTGCGCGCTGACAAAGCCCTGTTCCCGCGCTCAGCAAGGTCGCAGAAGCGGCCGCCAGCCCATAGTGGAATGCCTCCCTCTTGCTTGTGTGACGGTTCAACGCCCAGACCATTGCAGCAAGGAAGCTGTCGCCCGCCCCGATAGAACTGGACACTGGCGTAGGCAAGGCTGGCGCTCGCAAGGTCTGATCCGCGGTAACCAGCAATGCGCCCTGCTCGCCGAGCGTAAGTGCCACCATCTGCGCGCGCCCTTCTCGGACAACTTCCAACGCGGCATTGCGCCACTCTTCTTCACCGTGCAATGGCAAGCCAGTCAACTCACGCAGTTCGGCCAGGCTCGGTTTGACCAGACTGACTCCCTCGTTCAATGCGCAAACGAGCGCGGGACCCGAAGTGTCCACGACGATCTGCGTGCCGCGCGCGCGCGCCAGGCGTGCAAGCCTTGCATAGAAATCTACAGGAACACCAGGTGGCAGACTGCCGCTCATCACCAGATACCGCGGCGGCTCGGCGAGCGTCTCAAGATGAATGATGCAACGCTCCCATTCGTCCTGCGCTACGTTTGGCCCTGGCAGCACGAAGCGGAATTGGCGTCCGGTGGAGGATTCAGTCACGGAAAAATTTTCGCGTGTCTCCCCGGCAATCGCATGGCACACACCTGGCACTCGCTCTGCATCGAGCAGATGTTGCAATAGCGTCCCCGTGGCACCTCCAGCGAGATAGACGGCGAGGCAATCACCGCCAAGGCGCTGGATAACGCGTGCCACATTTATCCCGCCGCCTCCTGGATCCCGCCTCGCCTCGCTGCATCTTAGCTTGCGCGTATCTGACACTCGGTCGATCGAGGTTGCCACATCCACGGCGGGATTCGGTGTAATGGTCAGAATGTCTGTCATCATCCAATGATTGGCATGGCCCTGCCGTAATGCTGAAGGGTTGTTGTTCAACGCGCCATCGCCACGGCCGCTTTAGCGGCAGCAACTGTGTGCTTGACCGCTATGAAGCTGCGGGGGTCACGGAAATGGAATCATCCCCGTCAAACAATCCGATGTCAGAGCGCCGGAGCTCCTCAAACCAGATCATGCGCGAGTGTCGCCAGCCATGTGCCGCTACGGCCGTCCGTGCAAGAGCTGCTCTCATCCTAGGCACGATCTCCCTCTTTGCGCAACTTCCGCGACAGCACGTTCTGACGGCACACGCTGACGCCGAACAATGGCCGGCACCGGCCCGTCCAGTGGCACGATCCCGTAGCCGTTGTTCTCGAGAAAGCGCAGATGTGCACGAATTGTTTCCGTGCGAACCGTCATCGTGTCGACCGCACGTTCGGCGAAGCGATGGTAGACGAGCACAGGCACATCTCGCGCCACAGGCTGTGCGCGCCCAGGGTTCGCCAGGGTCGGCACAAGGAACAAGCAACCCAGCCATGCGAGAAAGCGCATTCTCTTTTCCATGCGACCGGTCTTCGGGGCTCGGAAAATGCAGAAGATCCCCCACCGAGGGCCACGAGATGCTGGCGTGAACGTCATGTCCATTTGCTACATGGTTCGCTTGAGCAGGCAGCGCAACTCCGGAAGCTCCAGGGCATTGAGAACGTCATCGGCCTCCAGCCAGCCCCTTCTGGCTTGTGTCAGGCCCAGCGGCAGATTGTCCAGGTCGGCAACGCGGTGTGCATCCGAAGCGATGCTCACCAGTACGCCATGCTCCCTGGCCATCCGGCAAGCGCTGTCCCACAGGTCCAGCCGGCTCGGCTGACTGTTGGCTTCGACAAAGCAGCCGCGCTCGGCCAGCGCCTTCATTACGCGGGGAACGTCGAATCTGCAGCCGTCCCGCTCACCGAGCAGGCGGCCGGAAGGATGGGCAAGGATGCTGAAATGCGGATGGTCGATGGCACGGAGAATGCGTGCTGTCTGCTTGACTGGCGACAATTCGAAGTGGCTGTGGATGGCACCTACCACCAGATCGAGCCGGCCCAGCACCGTGTTCGGCAGATCCAGCGAGCCATCTTCCAGGATGTCGACTTCCACGCCCTTCAGTATCCATGGCATGCCACCCACGCCATTGAGCGCATCGATGCGTTCGGCCTGGACGGCCAACCGCTGCGCCCCCAACCCATAGGTCATGCCTATGCGCGGCGAATGATCCGTGACCGCCAGGTATTGTAGGCCGAGCCTGCCCGCTGCCTCGACCATTTCTTCCAGGCTGGCAAGTCCGTCGCTGTCACGGGTGTGGATGTGCAGGTCACCCTTGATGTCCTCCCTCGCAACGAGCCGGGGCAGCCTGCCATCGCGAGCAGCCTGTATTTCCCCGGTGTCCTCGCGCAGTTCGGGCGGGATCCACGGCAGGCCAACCGCAGCGTAGACCGATGCTTCATCGCGGCCTGCGATCTTCCTGCGCCCTCGGAAAACGCCGTATTCGTTGATCTTCAGCCCCATTGACTGCGCGAGCTGGCGCAACGCCAGGTTGTGTGCCTTCGAGCCGGTCAGGTAAACCATGGCCGCGCCATAGTCCGCCGGTGGTACGACCCTGAGGTCCACCTGCATCCCGTTCGATAACATCACGCTCGCCCGCGTGACGCCCGCCGACAAGACCGTCTGCGTCATCGGATAGGCGGTGAAGGCCAGAATGACCGTGCGGGGCACGGCGGACGTGGCTACGATATCGAGGTCCCCTACCGTGTCCCTGCCCCGTCGCAGACTCCCCGCCACCGTCATGGCCGCTATCTTCGCGTTCTCGCGCAGGTACTGCATGAGCGGGTCGGCAGTACGCGCGGCGACATCGACATTGAAACGCCGGTTGCGATCCATCTGCGCCTGAATAGCCTGGAGCAGGCGCTGTTCGCTACGCGCCCCGAATCCCTTCAGCAAACGGACACGGTGCTCGCGCGCCGCGCGCCCCAGATCGTCCACCGACGCGATATGGAGTTCACGCTGCAACGCCTGAACACGCCGAGGCCCGAGGCCGGGCAATTTCATCAATGCTGCTCCCTGTCCAGGCACCTCGTCGCGCACTTGGCGCAGCAGCGCACACGTACCGGTATCGGCGATCTCGCGAATCTTGCCGGCCAGATCCCGCCCGATGCCCGGCAGATCGGCGGGATCGCAGCCGCGCGTGAGAAAGGTCCGCAGGTCCTCTGTCATCCCGCTGATGGTGCGCGCGGCATTGCGGTACGCACGAATCCGGAACGGGTTCGCGCCCGAGATATCAAGCAGGTCGGCAATTTCATTGAAGATGGCAATGACATCCTCATTGAGCAAGCCCTGCCGTGATCCGAGGCGATCTTCCACGTCCGCAACCCTTGCCAGCGTTTGCAGCGGCGCCGGCGCTCGTAGCGACGTCGCGCTTTCCCCCTTCGCGGCAATGGCATCTCGTACTCTGGCCGTCACAGCTAACTCCCGCGCGTATCCATTCCCAAACATTCTGGTCGACAGGTCGCCGAACGGTTTGCGGAATGTCAAAGTGCATGGGCGCGCAGCGGCTGGCCAGGCGCAATCCGGTGACGTCACACGAAGGCAATGCGCACTGCCGGCGCCCAGCTTTCGACATCACGGGCCGCGCGGACTACACTCGCGCGTTTCAGCGTGGTTGTCGCTTCTTCCGGGTGACCCTGGTGCCGGGCTTCCTGCGGTGCAGCGGACGGGGAGGCGGCATCAGTCCGACTTGCCGAATCAGGGCCAGCTCGGCGAGTTGAATCGCCACCTGGTGGTTGACCGAGCCCCGGGGAATTTCCCCTTTTTCGTCCGGTTCACCGGCTTCGACACCGGTCAGCAGTTCAATCGCCTCTTCGATCGTGCGCACTGCCCAGATGTGAAAGCGCCCTTCCCGGACGGCCTCGACCACTGCCGAACGCAACATCAAGTGGCAGACATTGGCGGCCGGGATCAGCACGCCCTGCTGCCCCGATAGGCCGCGCGCCCGACAGACCTCGAAGAAGCCCTCGATCTTTTCGTTGATGTCACTGACCGGTTGAACCACGCCGAACTGGTTTACGGAACCACTGACCGCGAGCGACTGCCGCACGGGAATTCCCGACAGCGCCGACAGCAGGCTGGCGAGTTCGGCCAGCGAAGCGCTATCTCCCTCGACGCCACAATATGACTGCTCGAAAACCAGTGTGGCGCGCAGCGAGAGCGGCATCGCGCACCCGAATCGCGCCGCCAGGAACGAGGAGAGAATCAGCACACCTTTCGAGTGAATCGGCCCGCCGAGCTCCACCTCGCGCTCGATGTCGACGATCTCGCCCTCGCCCGTGCCCACCGTGGCCGTAATGCGTACCGGATGGGCGAACGTCGCGTCGGCCAGCGCGATCACGGCAAGCCCGTTGACCTGCCCGACATGCTCACCGCTGGAGTCGATCAGCAGTTGCCCGCGGAGGATGTCTTCCCGGTAGCCTTCCTCGAGGCGACGGTTACGTGCGCGGCGTGCATCCAGCGCCGCTTCAATCTGCGAGCGCTCGATCAACGGCGCATCGGCCACGGCAGCCAGGTGATCGGCTTCCTGCAGGAGATCGCACAGCGGTTGCGTCTGCGCGCAGAGTTTCTCTGCGTCCCCCGCCAGGCGGGCCGCATATTCGATGACGCGCGCCACCGCGCCCGCCGACAATGGCCGCAGGCGATCGTTCCTGGCAAGCGTGGCGATCAACTGGGCGTAATGAAGACAGGATTCCGGCGTCCTGTCGATCTCGCTTTCGAGTTCGGCATTGATCCTGAAAAGGGACAGGACATCAGGATTGAGTTCGGCGATCACGTCGTAGGTCGAACGCTCGGCAATCAGGATGACCTTGACATCGACCGGCACGGGTTCCGGCTGCAACTGCGCGGCGCCGCCGAGGCCCACCACGTCGGCAAGCGACTCGATACGGATTTCGCCGGACTGCAGCGTGCGTTTGAGTGCTGCCCACGCATGCGGCTGGCCGAGTAGCTGCGCGGCGTCAATCACCAGGAATCCGCCGTTCGCGCGATGCAGCGCACCCGGCCTGATCAGGGTGAAATGACTGACCATCGTTCCCATGTGGATACGGTGGTCGATACGTCCGACGAGATTTTGCAGGGTCGGATTGGCTTCGAAAACCACCGGTCGCCCGCTCTCCGGAGGGTTCTCCACAAGTAAATTGACCACGTAGCGCTGACCCGGAAGCATTCCGGTATCCGGCGCCGTATCCGCTTCGCCCCCCCGGTTTGCCTCGTACGAGGCTTGGCCCGTCTCGACAGCATCCTGCAGGATCGCGTCGAGGTATGAGACCACAGCCGGCAAATCGGCGTAAGCTGGCTTGATCTCCCCAATCAGGTGGCCGACGGCCAGCCGCAGGGCGCGGTGGCCGACCTTTCTGATAGCCTTCTGCAAGTTCCGCCGCCAATGGGGAAGTTTACTCATCAGGCGCTGCAGCTGCTCGTAGTGGGCATTGATGCTTTGGCTCAGCTTCTGCTGTTGCGCCTCCGGTAGTCCAGCGAATTCCTCCTCGGAGATCGTTTTCTCACCGTCGTCCTTGAGCGGCGCAAAGACCAGGCTGTCCGGCTCGCGCGACATGGCGATGCCATGTTTGCGCGCGTCCTCGCCCAGCTCACGGAATACGCGGGCTTGCCGCGACGCAAACGTTCCGAAGGCAAGGCCACCTGGCCGGGCAGAAAGCAATCATGGCGACGTTATCAGCCCTTCCCTTATCGAACTGGCCCGTACCGCCGACGCACTCGGCGCATCGGCCGGGGCCGCGGCAGGATCGGCTTGAAGGAAGAATCGGGATTCCCCAGCTGCAGCCCCGTGATCAGGGAGATGCATTTTGCGCCGCGCCTCCAACGCTGAAGACTTCCTCGAACGCGCGCATGAACTGCGGCAAGCCATCGCGCGCGAGGCAATTGATGCCTGCCGCAGCTGAGCGCCCCCCGCCACTCTCAAACTGCCGGCACAGCCTGTCAGCACCAAATGGCGACGCTATCGGCGCGCGCACGCTCACCGTGTAGCCCCCCTGCGCATTCACCGTCAGAACCGCGTGGGCTAGCCCTGGGTGGCTACTTGCCAGATGGTTCGAAAAGACGCCCCGTACACGCCGCGCCCAGGCCACGTCTGGCAACAGATAAATGGCGCCGCACGGCAGCACCATGCTGGCGCGCTGCCGCATAGCCATTTCCATGTCCTGCCGCCGTCCGTCGTGCAGCGCCCGCGTGATTGGGGCGGCAAGGATAAACTGGAACGGATCCGCATAGGGAAGCAAGCTCTCATAGAGTCTGGCAGGCGGGATCAGAAGATCCACTTCGGCATCGCCATAGGCGTTGTAGTTGATGGATTCGCCGAGTTCGCGCAACTGATGCGTCTGCTCCGCTCGCAGGGCGTGGCACCGCGCGAGCCTGTGCGCGGCATCGGGCAGATGGTCCCCAAATGCCCCGACAATGGCCCAGAGCGGATGCTTGCCCCCGAGATAGCGATTCACGAGCAGACTGGTGCACACAGTGGGCGCCGTCTCAATGCAGGCCATCAATCTTGGGTGCAGCGGAATGTCCCCGGAAAAGTGATGATCAAAGTACTCCACCTCGACGCCGCGCCCGAGGAGTTCAAGCAATGCTTCGCGGTTCGTATCCAGGGAGATGTCCAACACCGTCACGGCATCGCCTCGGCGGGCGGGAACGCGCGCGAGCAGCGTCACGTCACGCTTGACGCCCGTGATCAATGAGGATGCAATCGGGTTGGCCAAGCGTAGTTGATGCAGCGCGCAGATACCGTCTGCGTCACCATTGAAGACGTCGAAGTGTGTCACGCTGGGGCACCATACGGAGAAAGGGGGAGCCGGCTAGCCATGATCCATCCTGACTTGATGTTGTTCGCACTCGATGACACGCGCGAGTTCGGCGAAAAAGTTGGCCGCCACCTGGGGGCCGAGCTATGTCCGCATGAGGAGCGGGCTTTCGAGGACGGCGAGCACAAAAGCCGCCCGCTGGTGAACGTACGCGGCAGGGACGTCTTCGTGGTGCAATCCTTGCACGGCGATGCTAGCCAAAGCGTCAACGACAAACTCTGCCGACTGCTCTTCTTCATCGGCGCGCTTAAGGATGCCTCGGCAGCCTGCGTAACCGCCATCGTTCCGTACCTGGGCTACGCGCGCAAGGACCAGAAATCGAAGGCCCGCGACCCGGTCACCACGCGCTACGTGGCAGGCTTGTTTGAGGCGGTCGGTACCGATCATGTCATCACGCTGGATGTCCACAATGTTGCTGCCTATCAGAATGCATTCCGCTGCCGCACCGATCACCTTGGGGCCAACAAGCTCTTTGTTTCCTACTTCGCGTCGCTTCTGCGCGATGAGGAGATCGCTGTCGTATCTCCGGATGCAGGCGGCATCAAGCGGGCCGAGGATTTCCGGCAGCGTTTGAGCCATGCCCTGGCCCGCCCGGTAGCCAGCGCTTTTGCCGAAAAGCACCGTAGTGAGGGCATCGTGAGCGGTGAACTGATTGTCGGCGACGTGCAAGGCAAGTGCGCCATCATTGTCGACGACCTGATCGGCACCGGAACGACCATAGCCCGTACCGTGAAAGCGTGCGGCGGTCTCGGCGCCCGCCGGATCTACACCGCCGCATCGCACGGACTGTTCGTGGGGAGCGCCGCGCAGGTGCTTGCGGATGATGCGTTGGTACAGGTCGTTGTCACGGATACCGTACCGCCATTCCGCCTCCCCGAAGGCAAGGTCAGGGACAAACTCATCATCCTGGACAGTGCGGCCCTGTTTGCGCAGGCGATCGCGCACAGCCACAGCGGCGAGTCGATCAGCGAACTGCTGGCGGGTTGACGCCTTCGTGCGAATATGCCTGCGCACAGGCTCGCATGTGCTGCGCGGCCAGTCGCAGGTAGCATCTTGCTCTCTCGGGCCACTTTGGCGAATCACGATATATTGCCTCCCGCAAATGCCAGACGGTAATCTTTGCGCGCAAACAGGCACTGCAACTCTGGTAGAAGTGCAACAGCGCGGCATCGGGCCTGTCGCCGGTAACGTCGCGGTAAGTACCAATCAGTACCTGGGCAAAGTCGGGAGCACCTAGCCGCTCGCATTCGAGAGCGAGAAAGCCGATTTCGTTGGCCGTATCGAGGATCCTGAATTGGCGAGAAAACTCCAGACAATCGATGATGGCGAGCGGCGGGGCAAGGCAGATATGTTCCGGCCGCAAATCGCCATGCGCTTCCACAATCCGGCCTTCTTTGACACGCCGATCGAAGCGCGACGGGTCCTGCGCCAGCAGGCGGCGCTGAGCGAGGCAGACCTCTCTCACCAGCGCGACAGGCTGCGCAAACGCCGGGTTACTGAGTTCGCGCTCGCATTCGTCGATGTCACGGCGCAAGCGGCCCCGGTATTCATCAACCGTGACCGGCGCGGGTGGCAGCGTCATGTAGAACTCGCCCAGGCGGGTTGCCACTGCGCGCGCGTCCTCCTGCGTCGCGGTGCCTTGGGATAGTGCCTTGTCCAGCATGCGATCGGCCGGCAGCCGGCGCATCTTGACCAACCAGTCGACCACCGTGCCCTTGCCGCCTAATCGAGTGGCGCCGCCCGGTTCCAAGACCACAGGCACGACATCAAGATAGACGGAGCCGGCCAGCCGTCGATTCAAGCGCACTTCTTCCGTGCAATAGTACTGCCTTGCCGCAAGCGTACGAAAATCGAGGTAGTCATAACGGACTGGCTTCTTGAGCTTGTACGCATAATCGCGAGTAAGGAAGACCCAGGACATGTGAGTCTCCACCACTTGCACATCTCGTGGATGATCGGGGTAGATTCCGGGTTGACGCAGCAGCGCCACCTTGGCCGCAACCGGCATCGAGTCATTGGGCACTGCCGCACCGTTCCATGCCATTGCGGGAACCTCCCATCCATATCGCGAGCCCTTATAAGGCGCCTGGCCCCATAGCAAGATCGGCCTGTGTTGTGGGGCACACGGTTCCTCAGGCGTCCGAATCCGGCTCTTCGCTTTCCAGAATTTCCAGAATGCGTGCGGACTTTCCCTCCAATTCGAAGCCCGGGCGATGGCGTAACCGCTGGTCGGAACGCAACCATGTGAAGGCTTCCAGGACTTCTGCACGTGTAGGCCCTTCGTCGAGAATCATTTCGACCACCTGATCCTCCACGGGCCCGACTATGTCGCGGATCTCGCTGGCGGTAGCGGCCTGCGGTGCTGCATTGTGCGTATCCATTGCCACTCCTCGCAAAAAGGACCGCCCACGTGACTGAGGGCGGCGAAGTGGATGCCGTGCCTGTCCGCGAAGACGGGATCAACGAGAGTGGCGATGCCATCGTCGCCGAACTCTCGCCGCGATCATAGCCTGCCGTCAGGCGCCCTTCACCGGAATCTTCTTTGCCGCACTTTTCGCCTCAACCGTCTTGGGAAGCGTGATCGTCAGCACACCCTTGTTGAACCTGGCTTCGATCTTGTCGGCATCAACGCCGTCGGGCAGTTGAAAATAGCGCTCGAAGGAACCGAAGCAGCGCTCGCGCAAGTAATAGTCCTTCTCCTTTTCCTCCTTTTCCTCCTTCTCCTCGCGCTTTTCGCCTTTGATGGTCAGGCCGCCGTTGGCCAGCTTCACCTCGATATCCTTCTCGTCCATCCCCGGCAACTCGGCCGTCAGCTCGTAGGTCTTGTCCGTTTCGGCAAGGTCTACGGAAGGAGCGGAAGGCATGCTCCAGTCATGCCGCCAGAATGGCTAGAGGCCGAACTGCGGCAGGCGTGCCGGCGTGAAGCGTGTGCCGTGATCGAAATCGTCAAACAAGCGTTCCATCTCACGCCGCAGGCTCGCAATGGGGTGCCAGGCCTGGGGAGACCAGGGGTGCCTGGCGGCGTCTTCCCTTTTCTTCACGGCCGTAGTTTGAGATTCAGGCATTTCAAGACCCTCCTGTGGGGTCAATGTACAAATCATCCTAGGCGCTCTCTCATTGGGCAATTTGACTCCTGTCAAAGCTACACGATAGTGATTGGGCGGCTTTGGCACGGCATGGAAGGGGACGCGAAATGCCAGTGCTTGTGAATTCCATATTGCCCCCCACATCGACGACTATCAGGCAAGCCGAAGCGGACGGGCGTCTGCGCAGTCTCGGCGGCCTTTATCGCCCTTAGAAGCGGCCAGATTCGCTCACGACATGACCATCCAGACCCGCGCAGCCGACGCGGACAACTATACGCAGGCCATCACCCGATTGTTGACGCTCGCAGCTGAGCGCGGGTACCTGATCTACCAGCACCGGGGGCTGGATCTGGCGGACCTGGTTCAGGAAGGCAACATCGGCCTGATGCGGGCCATCGACAAATTCGAGTACCACCAGGGCTTCAAGTTCTCCACCTATGCAACGTGGTGGATCCGTCAAGCCGTTTCGCGCGCGGTGGCCGACCGTGCACGCACGATCCGCCTCCCGGTGAATGTGGGCGACAACCTGCGCCGCGTGCGTCTGTCGGCCGAACGTATCCGCCAGCGCACCGGGCGGAAGGCAACCCTGGCGCAACTCGCCGGTGAGAGCGGACTGGACCAGGAGAAAGTATCCGGTCTGCTCACGCTGCCTGGCGAGCCGATCTCGCTCGATGCGCCGATACCATCCGGCGATACCGCTCTCGCGGAAATGATCGAGGATCAGACGGCGCCCGACCCGTTCACGACGGTGGCGGACAAGGGCATGCGCGAGTTGGTCGCCACCATGCTTTCAGCCGTGACACCGGATGAAGCCACCGTGTTGCGATGCAGGTTTGGCATTGGCGGTGTTACCCCGATGGGCTACGAGGAAATCGCCAGGCGGACCGGCATGTCGCGGGAAAGAGTTCGGCGCACCGAACGGCAGGCGATGGAGACCCTGCGTACCTCGGGACAGGCAAATGCAGCCAGGACGTTTCTGGCCGAGGATACCCCGGCAGACAAGGGCGCCACGCACCTCCGGCCGCACTGAACCGGATCCGTCAACGGCCGCTGCAGATCGCTTCCAGAAGTTGCCGCCCTTTCCCGGTTACGCGGATTTGCCTGCGGTCTGCTGTCGCAGCTTCGAGACGGACCAACTGGCGCTCGACAAGAGCGCCAATGTCGGCGGGATCCAGTTCACGGTGACTCTTTGCGCCACTGAGAACCATCAGGGCTGCGATCTCGTGAGGACTCAGCATCTCCTGTCTCCGGCAGTATTTGACGGGGCATGCCTGGTACGCCGCAGCGGCCTCTCCTGGCCGCCGGGTCCGGTCGCCGGCACGTGTCTGAGACTATAGAAGTCGACGCCCCACGGGAGTCATGAGTTCCCGGAGTATTTGCGCTCAATCAAATCAAATAGCCGATCGACGTTCCGGTCCAGCACTGTGACACGCGCCCCCATGCCGACGGCCATCTGGATCGCATTGGCGTCCACCACGCCAGCCCCGATCACCACCAGGGCAACCCCCGGCACGCCGCCAAGTAGCAGACCCATGCCACCCCGCGGCTTCTCCAGGTAGGCGCCGGCCACCTGCACCGACATGCGGCCGGCCACCTCGCTCATAGGCGCCAGCAACGGAAGGCTGCCGTCCGGGGCAGTTACGGTCTCGTAGGCAATGCAGACCGCGCCGGATTTCACCAGCTCCAAGTCTGCTCGCGATCCGCTGCCAGGTGCAGGTATGCATACAGGACCTGCCCTGGCTTAAGCAGTGCCCGTTCCGCCGGTTGTGGTTCCTTGACCTTCACGATCAATTCGGCCCAGCCGAATACCTCCTCGGCACCCCCGGCCAGTTGGGCACCGGCCAGCTTGTAGGAATGGTCGGAGAGGCCGATTGCGGCACCGGCACCAGCCTTTACCAACACTTTGTGATCGCGGCTGACCAGTTCACGTACGCTCGCCGGGGTGAGGCCGACCCGGTACTCCTGGTCCTTGATCTCCCTGGGGACGCCGACTCGCATAAGACGAGCTCACACAGGCGGCAATTCCGGCAGGTTCCGCACCAGTTGCTTGAACCGCCTCCACTCGACTGCTGGATGGATCGCAAGGCCGCGCATGACGGCCGCCTCGTCTTTTCCGATGCCGCCCGAGAGATACTCGATCACGTCCGCTTGCCTCAGAGGGGGAGCGTTGGTTGGCAGCGTCATGGCAACGGCCGCTTGGAGCAGCATCGTGCTGGCTACGATAGGTGTACACCAAGTCACAACGAGACCGCACACGATCCGCCGCGCGGACTGTTCTCTTCTCAACGAAATAATGGTGCCAACCATGGCTACTCCTGCCTACGCTGTACCCTGACGAGCACCACCGGGCAAGCCGCATGAGCTATCACGCGGCTTGCCACCGAGCCCACTAGGGCGTCGAGAAATGCACCGCGTCCGTGCGTGCCGAAGACGATGGCCTCGGCCTTGACTGCGGTGGCGTATGCGACGATTCGATCGGGCGGGAAACCGACAAGGGCTTGCCAGACCGTTTGCACTTTTGCCCCTGCAGGATGTCGATGGCGGACTTCATGAGCTTGCTGCTTTCGTCGGTATGCCAGGTATGCCAGGCTTCGACGTCCTGCTTGTTGATATAGGCCTTCACCTCGCCTGACACGTCGGGCAGGCAGTGCACGACATGCACGCATATGTCGTTGCGAAACAACTTCCGATCCGCAATACATCGAGCAGAAGCATCGCTGTAGGCCGACCCATCAGTTGCCAGGACAATAATCTGCAGCGCATCCTCCATTTGAAAACAATCCAAACCTGATGCCCCGCATCGAATCGACTGGCGTGCAGGTGCAAGACACATTCGCTTGTCGACTCTGTTCAAGCTATATCCACTGAGCCGACAGTCCTTGGTGCATATCAGCCGGTTTGGCCCTCGCAACACAACGGTCCGCGTGTCGGGCCGCTGAACGCTGCGTAGACGCCTTCGGCCCAAGGCAGTCCCAGCGCCTGCGCGACAGCTTGCAATCCTTGCCGTAAGTCCGTGTCGTACGCGTTCGCCATAGAGCAGAAACGGGGCCCGATCTGGTCATCGTTGGGGCCGATCAATGGGTTACCGGGAAGCAGATTAATATGGTCCGTGATCGCTACCAACCGGCCAGGTACCAATTCGGGGCGGAGCGAGCCAACTGCACAAGTCACGATTAAACGGTCGCATCCCATCCGTCTCATTGTACGGACCGCCTGCGTCATACCCATCGTGCCATGCCCTTCATAGAAATGCTGCCGCCCTCGCATGCACATCAATTCCACCCCACCCAACCGGCCCAGAACGACTTCACCGGCGTGGCCTTCAGCCAGGGATTGCGGGAATCCCGGCAGCGCCGCATAGGGAATGGCAACGGCATTTTCGATTGCTCGCGCCAAACCACCGAGCCCGGAGCCAAGAATCATGCCAATCTGGGGACGGAACTCGCCGACGTATTGGCGAATTCGTTGAACTGCCTGTTCGGTCTGATCAGGCACGTCCGCCGAGGATGGCAACGTGAGAGTCATGGCACCTGCTCCCGTATGTAGAGGTTGGTATCATCAAATGGCATCGCGGAGATGTCAGGCTGGCTAACAGTTCACCCAGCGAGGCGTTCTTGCCGCCCACGCGCGAGATGTCGGCACGCCGAAGTTCCTCAAACCAGACTAACTGCGTGGTATGGATAGCCATCAACTGTTCCTCTCGTCTTACACTTGGCGCGCAACGACCTCATCGGTAAAGACTGCCCACCGCACCTGTCATCAGCGTCAGACCGTGACGTCCGCGCGGGGCAAGCCGGGGCTTAGTTCGTGGCGCAATGCAGGCGGTGCTAACGCGCCAAGCGGCAGCTCAGTTTAGCGGCACGGGCAGTTCGTGCTCGTGCAAAGCAGCCAGTCATCTTCGAGCGTATTCACGCGGAATCGGAACGTCATGTCCAGAGGGTGGTCCGCCACGACGATGTCTCGCATCTGGTCACGACCTTGGTATCCGACCGTGAGTCGGTACGCACCTTGCTTAAGCCGCATGTATAGGAGTGGACCACCGGCAACAATGCGCAGCACCGCCTTGCCATCGGCGCTTGTCACGACCACGGTCGCCCCGCTTAGCGGCCTGGCGTTGCCCGCATCGATCATGCTGAGTCGGACATTAAAGCGCGCGGCGACATCTTCCATGGCCCGCCTGCCGGCTTCATCGTCTCTGGCACAGGCGTAGGGAATGCCCCGCTGCTCCATGATCTGCACGCGGTCTTCCGCAGGTTCCGTCCGCGTCGCGCAACCCGCGGCCACCAGCACGGCCAACAGCGACAATATCGCGATGCCAAGTCCTTTCGAGATCTGCATATGCCTGTCCTCCTCTGAATCCCGATAACGGCCCCGATTGCCGGTCACAATGGGAGCCGACTGTTCAGGGTGGGTCACCATCAGATCGATCCTTCGCCAGCAGTACTGGGCGAACCGTCCATGTAGTGACCGGCTCTGAGACGGAGCGCAATCAGCGCCTCGGACGCCCCGCGGTCGCCGTACCGATTACGGTGACGACCGCGCTCCACTGATCGCCTATGCGCGGATCGCCTCCCCAGTCGTTTGAGGGCTGCCAGACCCTCCGCCAACCCTGGTGCTCGATCGCACGCTAGTTGCACTCAGGCGTGTGGGCCATTGTCTGCCCGCGGGGGCAAAGATATCGGCTATCTTTGCCGTGGGCTAATCTCAAAAACGAAATCGCGGTTGTCCGCGACAAACCTAGCCCAATACAGGGGCGAGTTTGGTTCGATCACGGTTTGTTCAACCGTAGCGCGCGCCGGGTGAGCTGGGTTGATGTCTGTCAACAAAGCCGCGCGTCTGTGTCGCACTCTGATTCGCATTGGCCTGACGCCAACCAGTTTCCTCACGTCATGAGGGCCTTGGGGGAGTGACGACTGAAGTCGGTGATAGTTGTGTCCTGAACATGCCGCTGGCGGATCTGGAGCGGCGTTTATTGGCGCTTCCAAAGGATCAGGAGATCGTTGCCTACTGTCGCGGACCGTACTGCGTACTGTCATTCGAGGCGGTCGCGGCGCTACGCAAAAAGGGCTACCGGGTGCGGCGACTCGAAGACGGCTATCCTGAGTGGAAAGCGGCGGGTTTTGAAGTGCACATGGGCGGCGAGTGAGATCCTGCATCGTCACGCCGCTCGACCCGGGTTTCTCCATGACCGAGCTTGTCCTCGACTCCGCATTGACATGCCCCCACTGCGGGCACGTGGAAACCGAGACGATGCCGCTCGACGTGTGCCAATGGTTTTACGAGTGCAATGGGTGCCATCGACTCCTGAGACCTAAACCTGGCGATTGCTGCGTCTACTGCTCCTATGGAACGGTTTGCTGCCCGCCCATTCAAGCAAACCGCGGGAGCAATTGCTGCGAGAGGCAGGATCGGTAAGGGCTCGTTATCGAGCGTGGGCCGGCGTCCCCCCCCCCCGCTTCTACCATGGTGTCGGACTGAGCAATGGTTTCCGAAGACGGCGTATAAGCATAGTTCCGGCTTAGCACCCGGCATTGGCGTCGCAGGACAGCTACGCTGCCGGCGGGCACGGCGGTCGACCGAACGGCTCTTTAGTATTTGGTGTCCCGCTTTTCCTGACGGCCCTCCTGCTTGGTGTCGCGCTTGTCCTGCCGGCACTCAGCGTTGCTCTTCTGGTTTTCCGCCCGGCAGTCGATCTTGCCCGAACGCGCCTCCTGTTTGGCCGCCTGGTTTGCATTTCTGCCTTGTTGGCGCTGCTGCGACTGCTCGGTCGCCGGGGCAGCGCCCGATAGCGCCAGAAGCCCGGCCATGACCAGCACTCTGCTGGTCTGGCTCCAAAGTCCGTTTCTCGATTCGACCATTTTCACACTCCTCCTTGCGTGGGCCAGGACCGTCCGGATGACTTTATGGAATTGCCCGAGCGTCTTGCGCTCAGAGGTCGCAGGTCGAGAGCCGGAAGCCATGTGCGCATTTTAGGTGGCTTATTGGCCTTCGAAAAGGAAGTCGGCGAATCGCCTCCTTTTGGCGGGGCTTCGCAGGCTGCTGGCACTTCGTATGGCTTCCTGCACCGGCAAAGCTTTGGCATGAACTGTCAAGTTTAAGGAAAGCGATGCAAAGCGAGACCGCGCCAAAGCGGGGGCTGACTAAGCGGCAAGGCGGTGGCCTTCTTCTCCGGCGATGGACGGATACCATCTTTCAACGTAAGACCGCAGTTGGTTATTGAGCACGGCGGTGCGGATCTGAAGCAGGTTGTGCGCGTG
>Ga0209025_1002295_pt1 | contig 20770 bp, 27 predicted proteins | sample AraplaMF_Col_mLB_FD_184256 | JGI IMG/M metagenome (GOLD analysis project Ga0209025, IMG submission 184256) | Arabidopsis root microbial communities from the University of North Carolina, USA - plate scrape MF_Col_mLB (SPAdes) (version 2) | ecosystem: Host-associated > Plants > Roots > Endosphere... | reverse complement strand
CGTAAACCCTGTAATCGTCATATGTCGAAGCCTCGTTCGGCAACAACATCAACAATCACGCGCTGATCCGGAAGGTGGGGTCAAAACACCGCTTACCCATCAGTCATCATCCTCGTCACTGAGTGACACGAACACCTCGCTGAATACCGATTTCGGAGGTGTAGAGATCATGTCCCAGGGCGTGGTGTAGCTTAGACGACCACGGCTCATCTCAAAGGGCCGGATGAGTGTCAGCTTGCTGCTGGCAGGCTGATGAGTGGATCATCGCTCATCGTGGCGATAGTTTCCAGTGTCATGTAGCGAGATCGTTGAACGGCCCACTCGTCATTCTGCTCGAGCAGCAATGCTCCGACCAACCTGACGATGGCATCGTCGTTGGGGAAAATGCCGACGACTTCAGTGCGTCGCTTGATCTCGCCGTTAAGGCGTTCGATTGGATTTGTGCTGTGAAGCTTTGCCCAGTGCTGCTTGGGGAAGGTCATGTATGCGAGCACATCCTGTTCGGCACTATCCATCAGCGTGGCGAGTTTCGGCACCTTCGGCCTGATCTGGTCTGCTACATTGCGCCATTGGGTGCTTGCCGCGTCCGGGGTGTCCTGTGCGAAGGCGGTGGCGATGAAGGCGGAGACGACCCGCCGTCCGCTCTTACCAGCATGGGCCAAAGCATTGCGCATGAAGTGGACTCTGCAGCGCTGCCAAGTGGCGCAGAGCACTTTCGATACTGCGGCTTTGATGCCCTCATGCGCATCGGAAACGGCGAGCTTGACGCCACGCAGACCCCGCCTGGTCAGCTTTCGCAGAAACTCGGTCCAGATCGCCTCGGCCTCGGAAGTGCCAATCTCCATGCCGAGCACCTCGCGCCGACCATCAGTGTTGACGCCCACGGCGATGATGACCGCGACAGAGACGATACGACCGCCACGACGAACCTTCAGGTAGGTGGTATCGATCCAGAGGTATGGCCACTCGCCCTCGATGGGACGGTCGAGGAAGACCTTCACTTTCTCGTCGATCTCTTCGCACAGGCGGGACACCTGGCTCTTGGAGATGCCCGACATGCCCATCGCCTTGACGAGGTCGTCGACGGATCGGGTCGAAACGCCCTGGATATAGGCCTCTTGGATGACTGCCGTCAGGGCCTTCTCGGCCATTCGGCGTGGTTCGAGAAAGCTCGGAAAGTAGCTGCCTGTGCGAAGCTTGGGAATGCGCAGCTCGACTGTGCCAGCTCGTGTTTCCCAATCCCGGTCGCGATAGCCGTTGCGCTGGGCAAGTCGGAAGCCGTTCTTCTCGCCATAGCCCGCGCCGGTCTTCGTCGCGACCTCCAGCGCCATCAGCTTCTCGGCAGCAAAGCCGATCATCTCGCGCAGCAAATCGGCATCAGCGCTCTTCTCAACAAGCGAGCGCAGGTTCATCATGTCGTCGGTCATCGGTGGTGTCCCTCAGGTTGGCTCTAAGCAACCCGACCCTAGCGGAAAACGCCGGTGACCACCCTGTCAGCTACACCACGCGGCGGGACACGATCGGTGTAGAAACAGATGGCAAGGTTGAAGTGGTCTCCAGCAGCGTTTCAACCTCATGCAGATGCTGACGCGGGACGATTACGGGCACCAAATCGAGCGCGTGGCAAATCTGTACAAGTAGTGTTAAACGGTCTTGCTCAAACGTCCGCTCGTCAAGTCTCGTTCGAACTCCGTTAGACGCGCGGGGCTGCGCCCGATACGTGCGGCTAGTTCAGTCCGACGCAAGCCCCTCGCTTTGCGCGCGGTGGCTATCTGATCAGCCAACCGCTCAAATATCCGATAACGCATTACGGTATTCCGTCCTTTTGAGGAAACCACACGGAATTTCGTAACAGACCAGGAAAAAAAGAACTCGATCGGAATTCCGTAAAGTTTTTTTAAAATTTACGCTATTCCGTTCTATACTAATGCGTCCTGTCATAATCGAAGTCGATTTAGACGGGCCAAATAAAGTTCCACGGGGTAGATCCCTGTCCCTCCTGCGATCGTTGCAGAAAGGAATAGGTGGCCGGATTTTACTCCGCCTGCGGCTGGACTATTCCGCAGCTACCGTGGCCGACTTTTCCACCGCCATCTCATAAGCTCACGGCAGTGCATATATCCGAGCTGCTGTGAACGTGCAGATCGACGCATTCCTTCATACTCAGCTTGAAGTAAGTGAATTTTCCATTACATTGAGTGCGTGTGATGAGGAGCTATTCGATGTCTTCGATTGCGTTATCAATGAAAGGGCAGGTCACTCTCAAGCGAGACTTGCTGACCCATCTTGGCGTCAAACCGGGAGAACGTGTTGAGTTTGACAAACTTCCGGGTGGCGAGCTTCGCGTGAGGGCGGCCCGCGCGAGTGGGAAAATCGGAAACTTCATCGGCAGACACGCCGGTAAGTCCGAACGGGTTCTCTCCATCGACGAAATGAACGAGATCGGCGCTGCGGGCTGGAACGGCGAACCGTGAAAGTCATTGCAGACACTAACGTTCTGGCTCGGGCGGTCTTGCAGGATGACCCGCAACAGGGGCAAGCGGCCGCGGCTCTGCTTGAACGCGCTTCGCTCATCGCAATCTCGTTGCCAACCTTATGCGAATTCGTGTGGGTGCTCCGGCGCGGCGCCGATCTCTCAAAAGAAGATGTGGCACTGTCCATCCGCGACCTGCTGGATGCCGGAAACGTTTCGATGAACCGACCTGCAGTAGAAGCCGGACTGGCGGTGCTCGAAGCTGGTGGCGACTTCGCAGACGGCGTCATCGCACATGATGGAGCATGGTTGGGAGGAGAGACCTTTGTATCGTTCGACCGGAAGGCGGTTGAACTCGTCAGCCTGTTGGGCCAGCCGGCTACGCTGCTCACGTAGTCTAATGCTGCATGATTATTGAAAAAATTCAGGCGACTGCAAAGCTGCGCACGATAGCGGCGGAGTAGTCGTTAACGCCACGTCAAAACTCCAACCGAAGAAGAGAAGTCAGCCTGAATGCGAGGCGTTTGGTCCTCTCGCTTTCTGTGGGGCACCTACGCTCAGTCGCCGCGCTTAACGAAGCCGGAGTCACGCTTGATGTCACTATCTATGTGAACATGTATCGAGAACGCAGATCTGCGGCAGCGTGCTCTCGCAAAGATGTCGAACCCGTTTCAAAGAACTAAGCATGCTGTCGATGATGGCGGGGATGCAAGCTCGAGCAACGATGCTACCGCTAGCGCAAAGAGCGATGGCAATACCGAATCTGATGGCGATAGTGTGCGAAAATCTGCGCAGATCGATGGAAAGAGCCCAGATCGCTTGATTGGGTCGCCAGCTGGCTCCATGCATTTGAGCCATCATGGGGCAGGTTGATCGAATGAGCCGGCGTAAAGCGCCTCGATCTGCTCGACCTCCGTATCGTTGAGTGCAGCGAATTCCTTTGTGCGGGCCCTCTGCGACAAGCGACCCCCATTCTGGTCAAGAAATTTGTGCAGCAACTCGGCTTGGGCCATAGGCATGTCGACGACCTGCTGAACACCGGCCGCGAAAAGATCAAAGGCTTGGAGGAAACGGACCTCCTGGGGCAAATCATGTTCCACGGTCTGTTCTACGCAGCCGTAAAGGAAGGCGGCATGCTCTGTCGCGTCGAAATACCGGTAGAACGAAGCGGTGTCGTTCAGCACTTCAACGTTGCCAGCAGCAGTGGGTCGCCATTCGATGAAAGGCAACAAAGGCGCAGACCGGGATTCCAGCACAGCCCTATACTGGTCTATGTTTCGCAGGATTGCCGCGCTGACGGGAAACACGAAACCAGGCGGGCTATAGGATGCTGTCGCGAGAGCATGATGAATCAGCCAGCGATGAAGGCGGCCGTTCCCATCGACATACGGGTGGATGTAGACGAAGCCAAACGCCAGGCAAGCTGCAGCCACGACCGGATCCATCGCTCCTCGTGCCGCGCGATCGGAATATGCGATGAGACCGCCGATCAAGCTTTCGAGGTCCTGATGTCTGGCGCTGATATGATCGGGAATGGGCATGATAGTGTCACGGTCATGAACCCCGACGAAACCGCCCTCATCTCGGAGCCCGAGACGCACGAAACGAGCATCGCCGATGACGATCCGCTGAAGACGATCGAGCTCCTCGACACTGAGCGCTCTCACGCCCGCCTGCGAAATGGCCTGCCCCCAACGCGCCGCTCTTTGCCCTGACGGCCTCTCACCTTCAATAGCAAACGAAGACTTTGAATCGTTGAGCAGGATGAATGCTGCGGCACGCGCTATCAGATCGGGACGGATCCGGCCCATTGCTTCGCGCGCCCGCGCGCCAAGTGCTTTCTGCGAGAACGCGGCAAGAGTCTCTGTCTTTTGAACGAGCGGACAGAAATCTGGAGTACCGGGAAGGTTGTTCAAGACCTTGTGCCGAGGCGAGGGATCGCCCTCCGCGAGACCATACTGCTGATCCGCGTTGAGAACTGGGACCATTCGCACTTTGCCGGGATCTGGAATATCGAGCTGGTTGCCCGTCAGCCATTCGTACAGAAACCAGATCCGTCGTGCAAAGGCGCCGGTTGGCGTCATCCGGATAATCGCCTCGATTGCATCAGGGTGGACTGCTCGAAAAAGTGCGGCCAGTACCTGAAGGTCTGTTCCTTCATATTTGAAGGCAAAGACAAGATGAGAGACGAGGGTCGGCTCCGGACGATGGCGAGGCGTGAGCATGAGCCACGCGGCGGTCGATCCGGGGTGATGCCGCTCCGCGATCGCGGCCATCCGCGACGGCGGGGGTACGACTAGGTTAAATGCCGCTATTATCGCAGCATATCCTGCTGGCACGCCTCGCTCTGGCAAGGTTCTTCCGTGAAAGTCAATCACGCCCTGCGCAGGCCATTCACCCATAGGTCGTCTCGTGAAATTGGATCACCGGATCAAAGCCCCGTTGCGAGAAACCTTCACCGTCAGCGAAACCTTATCACCATTCGCCAAATTCGTGAAATACATTCACGTAGGGATTCGATCATTGATGATATCGGCCTTTCAGTGCGTTCGATCCACGGTTGACCCAAAACACATTTCGCAAGTGCGCCCCTGCCTTAGAGGCCTGACACGCCGGCAAGCCTGATCGGTGTCGTCGCATGCGGGCCGCGATCATCTATCGACCCGGTCTAAGGCAACCTCCACGGCGCATATCGCAGATCCCAAGTCCTGCGCTTACCACGAGAACTCTCTTTCTAAAGCCGGTGATCACGATAGCAAAAACATCAGGTATCTGCAGAAGGCAGCTCAAAGGTTAGACGGAAGGACTGATCCTTCCTTTGGCATCGCAAAACCCAATGACGGCTTCACGACCGTACCGAGAACCATGCCGATCGCCAAGCAGGCGATCGATGCTCAAACGAAGGGTAGGCCGGCAGGGCGTACGCTTTTCGGTCTTTGGGCTCGGGCACCGGATTCTCCGTCGTTGACAGCAACATCCCTCTGCTTGTTGCCGTCAGCGCAGCGCGCGCTGGAACCAACGATGACGTCCTTAACGTAAAATTCGACGCCACCGGCTTAACGAGCGCGGATTGGTTCAGCCAATCGACATTGGACCCGGTACCGCTGCCTGCTGCCGATATCGTGATCCCGCCGGCGCTGTTGGTAATCGTGATGCCCGGCCCGGCGTGCAACTGTCCAGCCGACGGTGGGTTTCCCGTTGAGCCGATCAGCAGCTGACCGCTCGCCAGTGGGCGGCATTGCCGAACGCCCCGCCGCCGGCATTAAGCTGGATGCCGTAGGGCGGACCGGCGGGCGACGCATCGTCAAGGCAAGTCGCCAGGGCATCGAAGTTGCCCATGACTTTCGACGCGTCAGCCAGAGTGGAAGCTGGCACGGCCTCCCGCTGCGGGCAGGGGCTGGGTCTCGGACCCTACATCGCGCTGGAAATTGCGAAGGCTCACGGCGGCACGATCGACGTTTTTTCGGATGAAACTGGAACCTGCTTTACCTTCAAGATGCCGACCGGGCGTTCGAAACTCTAACGTTCAAATCCTCCATGTCATGTCTGGAGGAAGTGTTTGCCGGTGCGCGATGAACGACCGTCCCGTTCAATCTTGATCGAACTGCTCAGCCCCGTCGATAGGGGCGAGCCAGTCTTCACGGCGCTTCACCCAGAGTTCGTATGCCGGCCTTAGCGGAGTCGGCGCCTCAGACAAATTCCGAGCTTGATCTCGGCCTCCTGCTCATCGGCCGAGAACAGCCGCGATCCACACTTCGGGCAGAAAGATCGTCCGCGAAACTCGCGGGTCTCACCTTTCGTCTCAAACTCGCTTTGTAGACTACGCGAGGCACGATTATTTCGAAATGTACCGCTCACGTAGCAAATCCCACTCCTGGGGCGCCGGGCTGCCGAGACAATCACCGGCCCTACGGTAGGTGGTTGAACCGCGTCCATGCGCTTGCCTCCACCTCTTTAAATCGACCTTAAATCGAAGCCGTCGATCCGGGCGTGAGAACTACGACCGGGGTCTGTTCGTCTCCCCAAGGTCGCTACTGCTGGTAAATGAACGCCCACAAGAATGCCGGTGGGAACCCGGAAGCCCTGCGGTGGTTTCCTTTGTGAAGCGGAGTAATGTGATGAAGATCGTGCTAGTCGTCACCTCGATCGTTGTACTCATGATTGCCGTAGTTGCTGCGAACGTGCTGCCGTCCCGTCACGAGGCTTCCTATCCGAAATCTTACGACATCACCCGGAAATAGGTGGTCGGTTCCACCTCCGCGGTGGTGGAACCCGCTTAACGCCAACACAAGGACACTCGTATGTTTCAGGCCGCCTCGAACCTCAAGACGCTGCGCGACGCTCTCTCCAGCCACATGGAGCTGTCGGATTACTTTCTGGGAATGCACGCATTCTTCGATGGGGAGGTCATCTTCGCTAGGGACGTTGTACAGGTCAACACAGATTTTCCTCCGTTCCCGGTGGACTTCGACAATGTATGGAAATGGTTTCGGGACCAGATCAAGGGGCCGCCGATACAGGAGACCTTAGCCTACGAAACGACTTTCGGCGTGGATGACGAGGCAGATCCCGTCATGGAGAGACTTATCGAGATTACCGAAGGCTCGGCGAACACGATCTGGCTGATCGATCTTGCGAACCAGGATGGACAGGGAGACGGACGCCGCTTCGTCATCGTCACCTCACCAGACAAAAGGCAGGCGGGAAAATTCCTTGAAGAATTCCATGGCTATGACTCGAACTCGCTTTAAATGGGTGATGGGCGCGACATGACTTCAAGCCAAATCGGTGTAAATGTTAGACCTGCGACCAAGGCCGATGCCGACACTCTGGGCGCTTACGGCGCGCAGCTCGTTGCGCTCCACCACGACTGGGATCCCTCGCGCTTCATATCGGCGGGCGAGAAGACGCCTGCAATGTACGCCGACTACCTCAAGAGGCAGATAGACCGGCAGGGCGTGCTCGTACTGGTCGCGGAGGCCGCGGGACAGATCGTCGGCTACGTGTTCGCTGGACTGGAGGGGCCGGACTACATGGCGCTCCGGGGGGCGGCAGGCGTGATCCATGATATCTTCGTGGAACATGCCAGTCGAAGACGCGGCGCGGGGCGAGCGCTCCTGCTCGCCGCAGTCGAGGAACTGCGGCGCCTCGGAGCAGGGCAGGTCATACTCTCGACAGCCTTCCGAAATGTCGCCGGACAGGCGCTTTTCGATGCGGCGGGCTTCAGGCCGACCATGATCGAGATGACGCTCTCCTCGAAATGACGAGGTCAGCGCTGTCCGTTCCGACGGTGCGCTCGTGCGCCAATATAGCTGTCGCCGCCTGCGGTTTTCACTAGGTTTAAAACACGGACCATGTAGGCGCTCTGGTCCCGCTCCGCGAATTCGACACCGGCCTCGTCATCAAGGAACCGCGAGAAGTCGGATTCTTCGATTAAGAGCGCCCCGATGAGCGGAACCGATAGACGCCCCGTAAGGTTTTCCTGATCAAGGAGAACGGCCATGACCGATGAGAAGAAGATCGTCGAGGTGAAGGTGGTGACAGGCACTGGCGAAGAAGTACCGATCGGGCTGATGAACGTCCGACAGGCGATGAAGCTTCCGGAGGATCTCGATGTGACGGTCTCACACCCGGAGAATGAGGCAGTGTCGACCGGAGCTGCCAACGAGAAAGCCGGACTGGAATCCAGCCCGCGTTCAGGGGCCGCATCCGATTTCCCGGCGCCGTCGACCGAAGTTGAGGCCGAGCGCTTCAAGGAAGCAAGGAAGGCGGTCCGCCTGGCATTGGACGATCTCGTGGCTTCTGCCAACCGGGCGGGTTGGAAGACGGACGAGATCGTTGTCGCGATCATGGAAGCTGGCCAGGCGATCAAGGATTCCTGCCAGGTCGAGTTCGATCCGGCAGACGATCCCGCTGTCTCGGACACGGTGCGGCCGGGAAAAGCCTAGTCGAACGAATTCGAGACCGGCAGCCGCTGACCGCCGAAGAGCACTTTGTAGCGGTTGGACCTGGGCCGCTTGGGCCCAATCGGACAATTCCTGGGGCGCGACCTTACTTCGTTCGCCCAATTACTGGTTCAGTTCTAAGACGTAGCCCTCAAGGAAGATGACTGGACGCAAGTCTATGTCGCCACGCTGGTCACGCACAAAGCCGTGCCGCTGGTAAAGACGGCTGAGTCCGGCGGCGCCACGCCTGATGTGGAGACATATAGCCGGGGCGTCAGCGGCAACTGCCCGCCGACGAACTTCGTCAAGAACCGCCGCTGACAGACCCTGGCCAATGAACCTTTGATGGATTGCAAGATATCTGAGGTCGACGGCGTCGCGCCGCCATGCTTCGTTGCCGTCCGCGCCCGGCGGGTACAGAGTTACGGTCCCCACAATCATTTTGTCAATCAACCCGACCAGAACGGTTGCTACTGATCGCTTGGCCTGCTGGTTCGCAGATCTCGCCGACGATCTTCGGTCGTCACGACGTCGGGCATAAGGCGGGAATTCTGGTAGTCGAATAACCGGACGAGAAGTTCTCCGACGATGTGGTCGTCAGCTTCCGAGCTCTCTCGGAAAATGATACCGTTGCGATCAGGCATGATGCCCTCCTCAGACGTCCGAGGTCAGGCCGGACGAATGCCTTCGGCCCAGGACATGCCGAACCGGTCTGCGAAATCCGGTGCCTCACGCCAGGCTAACAGGCATCGAGTCCGCGGCAAAGCCCGGTCGGAACGATGTCATCGACCGCTTCTTCGCCGATGCTCGCGATGTTGCGAACTACATCCTCAAAGTCGGGATCGCCCGAACCATATGCTGTACGATGAATTCGTGCATGCGCTGAAATGGCGCGACAAGGGTGCCAGAAATATAGCAGATGTCGATGCAGACGCCGCCCGTTCAGCTACCTTCCGAGATTGTGCTGAGGATGACCGCTCTCCCAGTATCACAGGCCCGCAGAGCGGCGAGGCGAAGGAACAACTTCAGCCATTTCTGAGTTACCGGTTGTAGCCTTTCAAGCTGTACCAACACCTTTTATCGATCGGATCCCTATGACCGTACGCTATACGCTTGGCTGCGACCTTTCCTATGAGGTGAAGTCGCCAACGGTCTTCATCTTTAACTTGGAAGTCGCCAGGCTCGTGCGCCACCACGATCTGGTGGAACGCCTGGTGATCACCCCCGATCATGAGCGGCGGATTCACGTCGTTCCGGACATCCGCAATCGATATTTCAGTATCGAGGCGCAGCCTGGCCCGCTCAACGTACGGTATAAAGCCGACATCTCGCTGGACGTCTTTCGTGCGGACCCGAACACCATAGACGAAGTGCCATTGAATGCTATCCCGCTCGATATCATGCCTTTCCTGTTGCCCTCACGCTTCGTCCCTTCCGATAGGCTTGCGGCATTCGCCCAAAGGGAGTTTGGCGAACAGCCCATGGGGCATCGGCGGGTGACCGCGATATGCAACTGGATCTACGACAATATCGACTATCAGCGCGGCGCCTCGAACGAACAGACGACCGCGACGGAGAGTCTCATCAAGCGGGCCGGTGTCTGTCGCGACTTCTCTCATATCGGCACTGCATTCTGCCGCGCGCTCAACATCCCCGCGCGGTATGTATCCTGCTACGCCTACGGACTCGAGCCACGGGACTTCCATGCCGTCTTCGAGGCTTACCTTGGCGGCCGGTGGTGGCTTTTCGACGCTACTCGGCAGGCAAATCTCGATGGTCTTGTTCGTATCGGCGTCGGCCGAGACGCGGCCGAGATCGCGTTCGCGTCTCCGTTCGGTGAGATGGAGGCGGGACCAGTCGTGATCACTATCGAGCATGCGGACGGCACGCCCGAACTTCCGGGACGGACGACGGACGCTATTTCGACCGAAGAGCCCGCGCCGAACGCAGGAGCGAATTGACGCATCACAAGGTTGGCGATCTTGTCAAACCCTCTCCTAACACGGTGCTCTCAACAATTAAGGCCACGATGAAAACGACTGTCCTTCCTTCAGATCGCTTACGCCTCCTCCTCGCTCATAAAAACACCAAGATGGCCGCATCGGCACACGCGTACGTTCGTGGCAGCACAAAGCGCTTCTATGAATGGATTCACCGTGCCGATCGCGTCGAGCTTACGGAACTTGGCAGGAGCAGAGACGCCTCGTTCGAAGCGCCATCGTGGCTCTGGAACGCGTCAGTTCCGCTTTTCTAGGCTTCGCAATGTCGTGGATCAATAAGCGGAAGGTGCGCGGTTGGAACAGACGGTAGTTCCCAGGGTTAGGTCCGGACTTAATCGGAAGCTATGAACGGATTCCAAGATGACCGAACAAAAATCTCCGGCGACAGACGACAGCAGGACCGCGGACGGTGCAGACGTGCGACGCGCCAAGCTCGCCGACGAGGCCGCTACCGGCCTGCGTAAAGCGATGGGGTCAACAAGCGACCCTCAGGAAAGATCTAGTGAAGCCAGGCTGAAGAGGACTGTCGCCGCTGACGCGATTGGGACGCCTGCGGGAGGCACTGTGGAGGATGGGGAGGGCGCATCTGTCGCCGATATTCCAGAGTAAAGACGGCGGGACACACTTGGCGTGAAAATCGCCCACCCTTCGAAAAAGACGGCAATTAAAGAATACATCTTTGCTGGCCGGGCCGCATAGCATCGGGACATGGCGAAATCTCCAAAGTGAAACCCTTGAAATCATTGGCATGTCGCACTTGGAAATAGAATGTACCAACGTCCATCCGATGTCAAAGCTGAATAGGGCTGCGACGCTGTCGGCCAGTTAGAAACGCGACACTGGCACCGATGATCAGCCCCCGATCCGACCGGCTGGGCCGGGTTGAAAGGGCGGAGCGGGGGCGGGTGAAAGAACACCTCTTCGGCTTTAGCTTTCTCAATAGCAATTGTTCAGTCGCCGGCTGATACTCGCTTTTATCTGAATTGAGCGGGTAGGGATCAAAGCTGCACGATGCTTCCGGAAATCAAACTGCAGGGTGACGTCAATGTCGCCGCGCTGTCACCACTCGTTCGCGGCATGCTTCTGAGGAGAACACCCTGCCCACTCGTGCGCTAGGTTAGGCTAGATCCCCCCAGCGACTGCCCGCTTCAGGCAAATCTGGTATCACTTCAGGCTCGGAAGTCGCTTTTCGATACCCGACCCCAGGGGCGCTAAGGTCATAGACCTCCAACGGAACGCCGGAAATGTCTATGGCCAAAATCCCTACGAGTTCTGGGGGCGCATTGCGCAGGTAGTTCTCTGCGTGATCAAGAGCAATAATAAGCTCGTCGCGGATCATTGCGGCAGTCCAACCAGAAGGTAGGCCGCGAACCGTCGTGTAGTCCTCATTCGTGACGGACAACGCTTTACGACGAATCTCATCAACGATACGCAGTGGCGAGAAGTAGGGAGGCTTACCTGCTGCGGCCATAATTACTGGCCCCAACGGGCACATGTGGTTTTCGATCATCAGCAGATCGACATAGTCCCGAGCCTTCGTCCGCGTAGACGCGGCAATCACCTTGTTCACTGCAAGATCGGACGGGTGTAGGCGCGATCCCCACTCATCATCCCTGACCAGTGGGAAGAAGCGTGTCCGGGTCTCGCTCATCCATTGAACAAGGGTGCGTTCTCCGTCGCGAATTACACTTGCCTCAACGCAACCGTAAACGTTGACTTCAATCGATACCTTGAAACCGTCAGCCTCTAATTTCGCGATATCAGTATCCGCCGAGACACCAATTTCCTCGTCGGTATCATGAAAGATGTCAATGTCATCGGACATCCGTGGCCAATCCATGTTCAAAACCAAGCCGCCAGCAACGTAACTGGTGTCAGACCTGTTTCCGGCGATGGAGGCCATGATTTCTTTCTGGATCAGCGTTAGTGCCATCAGCGCCCGTTTCCTAGCTGAACGACCATTCTTCGTCCCATCGCATAAGCCCTCGCATCGCCGCGCTCCATAAGGGCATTGGCGACAACTCGCACCTTCTGCGGTAAATCATTCAGCTTTTCGATGTCGATGTTATCGAAAACTCTTAGCCCGTACCTCTCGGTCGCAATCCTGATAAATTCCGCAAGACGACTCTTTTCATCCCGATGCGCAGAGCGCAATTCAGCCGCTGCACTCACGATCTCATCTCTACGTGCTTTGGGAACGAGAACCTCCACCCTCACGAGATCAGACGCTCCTCCAGTCTCCCGGTACTTCTTGATGCGTTCTTTTGCAGACATGGTTACAACTCCTATATGCGGACAATATAGGCGTATCCCGGATACTCATCAAGTATCTATGTTTGTGGTGAAAAGCGCAAATTATCAGTCCGAGTTCACCAGCCTGAATCTATCACAACAAAACCCATCGACTCCTAGGTGCCGCGCCGGCATGGTCTGTGACGTTCTGAATCATACGAATACACGCTGATCCGAGAGTCTACCGCCACAGAGACAGGTGGCAGTTGCTGCCTAATTCTGTGATAATCCATGTCGTAGAAATTCCCTTTCAATTTGTTGACGGTGTTGCTGCGAATCGCATTGGCCAATAGCTTCGCCATGTCCAACTGCCCTTGGAATCGGCTTGCTTGGCAGACGATAACGGTTCGTGGGATAGCAATAGCCTAGGGCCGCCAAGCAGAGGTATAGCCATATTTCGACCATACCGGCCGGACCATCCCGGTAATAGGCCTGCAGCAGCCGATGGACCTGGCTTCGACTGAGGTCGAGCCGTTCGGCAGCCTGGACGACGCTCAGGCGTTCGTCACGGATCTTCTGGATAAGTTCAAGGCGATGCAACTCTTTCTGCGACATAGTGATCAAACAGGACGTGACGACTCCGACCGCTCATGGTCTCGACCAGGCTGAGGATCGTCATCCTTTCTCCCAACGTTGGCTTTGACCAGCGCGTCGAGAGGCGAGACTGTCGCATCTCTAACTGGCCCAACTGTCGCATTAGCCCTGTGAATTCATGCTGAGCTGCGACTTGCGGGCGGTTCAAGTTATCCGGCGTGCCTGATCTGCGCGAGCAGTTTTTTACGGAAGACCTCGGCTGGCGTTTGAAAGCCAAGGCACTTTCGCGGCGTGCTGTTGAGCCGATTGCAGATGTCGATCAGATCTGCGTCGGTTACCGACAAGGGATCGACCTCTCTCGAAAGCCATTTCCGTACTCGGCCGTTGGTGTTTTCGACGGTTCCTTTTTGCCATGGCGATTGCGGGTCGCAGAACCAGGTCTGGGTGCCGATGCTCGCTTGGAGGTAAGGCCAGTCGGTAAACTCCGTGCCACGGTTAAAGGTGATGGAACGACGGGCGAGGTGGGGCAGGGCCTGCAGCGCCTGCACAAGGCCGTTCATGACCGGTCGAGACTGCCGATCATTGTTGCGCAGAAAGATCGCAAAGCGGCTGACCCGTTCAACGAGTGACGTTACGTTGGCCTTTCCAAACTTCTTTCGGAACTGAATGAGATCGCATTCCCAATGCCCAAACTGCTTGCGATCGGCCACGACATTCGGGCGGCGTAGGATGTTGAGTTCCGGACTAAACCGTTGGCCATGCTTGCGTCTTGCATGCCGCGGTCGCCGCCGAGCCCGATGCTCCGGCAGGTGTCGCCACAGCTTGATCGCTTGGCCATCAGACGAGTATGCGAACTTGTAGATCGTTTCGTGGCTGACCGAGATCGGATGCCGCTCCAGGCGCATCCGGCCGGCAATCTGTTGCGGCGACCAGCCGTGCATGATCCTGTCAATGACGGACTGCCGGACATGCGAGAAGCGTACCAGCTTCCGCAGTTTTGCACGCCGTTCGCAAGCCATGTCATGCGCCGTCACACAGTAGTAGCCGTTGAGATCCGGTACGACCTTGTCGACGAACATGTTGCGCTTGATCTCCCGAAAGATTGTCGAACGATGTCGGCCAAGCTTCTCAGCTATAATCCCAATGCCAAGCCCAGCCATCCGCCAGCGGGCGATCTTGCGTCGTTCATCCAAGTCGAGATGGGAGTAGATACGGTTCATTGCATATTCCTTGCGAGTGACAATTCATTGGCATCATTCGCAAGTCGCACTTCATCCTTGAACCCACCCCGCTACAAAGGATTGTGGCGGGAGAGTTGGAATGTCCGGCGGTTTGCAAGGTAGAAATGTCCGCGTGGTCATCACACGGCACAACGGTCAGCCCCGATCTGAGCGGCTGATCCCGGTTGCAAGATCAGATCGGGGCGGGTGGTAAATACACCTCTTCGGCTTTAGCTTTGACACGCCTCACTCCGCAGCCTGCTGTCGCGACAGTGCTTTCTGGCGCCGTGCGATCACTGCCGGATCGTTCATGAAATCCTTCCGCCGGCCAGGTCCGCGAGCCCGTTTGACGTAGCCATTCTTGTCACTGCTGCTCTTCACCTTCGGCTTGTCCTGCTGCTCCTGGCGCTCCTTGATATAGGCCAGAACATCACCCAACCGCTTGTTCTCGGTGATCGCGGCATGCGTCACCCGCTGGTCCTTGTCGAACACCGTGTAGGGCAGGGAGTAGCCTTTCCACCGCACATCCAGACGACCGTCGGCATAGGCATAGGTCTCGACATAGCGCCCCACCAGCCCACGCGTCACATCGGTCTCCTCCAGCATGATCCGCTGGCGCTCGAACGAAAACGTCAGCTGCGATCCAACATAGCGCTGCTCGCGTTTGCACAGGATCTCCGTCAACCGATCTGGCGCCAGATTCAGCGGCCGATGCAGATCATCAGACCGGGCAGGGGTAACCGCAAAACGCGCATTGTAGTCCTCCATGAAGTCCGGCAAAAACGCGTTGCCGGCCTCCATGCTGTCGATGCCGCAAAGCCTGAGCTCCTTGACCAGGCGGTCCTGCAGCGTCCGGTTCATGCGTTCGACACGACCCTTGGCCTGGCTCGAATTTGCGCATAGAATCTCGATGTTTAACTCGCAAAGTGCACGCCCGAACTGGGTCATGCCCTGGCCACCTTTGGCATCCTTCTTCGCCACCCGGAACACCGAATGCTTGTCCGAATAAAAGGCAATCGGCGCGCCGTGACGGTGGAGATAGAGTTCCAGCGCCTCGAAGTAGGTGAAGGCACTTTCCGAGCGCACGAAACGCAGCTGCATCAGCCTGCCGGTCGCATCGTCGACAAACACCAGCAGCGAGCAAGGCGGCCCGCGATCCTCGAACCAGCGATGCTCCGATCCGTCGATCTGCACCAACTCGCCATAAGCCTCGCGTCGAAGCCGCGGCTGGTGAAACGTCCGGCGCTGCTTGCGCGACAGCCACAGTCCGGCCTCGGACATCCAACCGCGCACCGTCTCGCGTGACACCCGCAAGCCATCGCGCTCAGCCAACTTCTCCGTCGCCAACGTCGGGCCGAAATCCGCATAACGTTCGCGAATCAGCGTCACCGCATAATCGCGAACCCCGTCGCTGATCCGATTGTTCGATGGTCGGCCGATCGCCTTGTGTCGGATCGACGCCGCGCCGCCAGTTCGCATCCGCTCTAAAAGCCGACGCACCTGGCGCTCACTCACGGCAAGAACGTGTGCCGCTGACACCGTAGTCATCCGGCCAGCGGCCACCTTCGATAAAATCTCAATCCGCTGCAGATCGCGCTCGCTCATCGCTATCAATCCCATCTGCAATCTCCCACGCATCCTTCAGATCCGGGGAGTGTGACATTCCAACTTTGCAGAAACAGGACATTCTAACTTTGTGGTGGAGAAGCTCACCCAAGTGCATCACGCCTGTTTTGCAGGGTAGGGGATCATCCTCCTTCTTGCAAATGAGCCATAAACACCTCGGCTGGTGTCTTGTAGCCGAGGCATTTACGGGGTTGGTCGTTCAGGTGACGTGAGAGTTGGATCAGGTCGCGCTGAGAGATGGTTGCAAGATCCGTATCGCCTGGCATGAAGCGGCGAATGCGCTTGTTGGCGTTTTCCACGGCTCCCTTTTGCCACGGTGCACTCGGGTCGCAGAACCAGCTGCGCGCGCCGATCCCTTCTTCCAAAGCCCTGAATCCGGCAAACTCGGTACCGCGGTCAAACGTGAAGCTTTGACGCGCAAAGGCCGGCAGAGGAGAAAGCGCTCTGATGATCTTGTCCATGATCGGGCCAGAGTGCCGGCTTGGATTCTTGATGAGAACGGTGTAGCGGCTCTTGCGCTCCACAAGGGACGTGACATTGGCATGGCCGAGTGGACGCTCAAAGATGAGGAGGTCGCCCTCCCAATGCCCAAACTGAGATCTATCTCCAATGAAATCAGGGCGTTGAGATATGCGGTGCGAGGCTGGAAACGCACCGTCGCGCGGCTTCCTGGAGCGCAGTGGACGACGTTTGCGACGGGCTTCCGGTAGATACTGATAGAGGCCTAGCCCATAATCCTCCTTGCTGTAGATGAAGCGATAGATAGTCTCTTTACAGACGCGGACCAGGCTGTGTCCGTCCAACAACAAACGCCCGGCGATCTGCTCGGGAGACCAACGTGCCTCCAGCTGGTTGATGATCTCCATGCGCAAGTTCGGGTGTCGCCGCAGCTTTCTCAGCCGGCGTCGCCGTTCCTTAGAAATATCGTGAGCTACCGTGCTGTAGTAGCCGTCGTAGTCAGGCAGATCGCGATCTTGGAACGTGTTGCGCTTGATCTCGCGGTAAATGGTCGAGCGATGACGGCCAAGCTGGCGGGCCATCTCGTTAACGGGAACTCTTGCCGCTACCAGCTGATGTAGTCGTCGGCGATCGGCGAGAGCAAGCTGTGTATAGCATCGGGACATGCTGAAATCTCCAAAGTGAAGCCATTGAAATTACTGGCATGTCGCACTTGGAAATAGAATGTACCTGGCTACAAGGATGTATCGCATAATCTATCTTATGGAACTTTATGTACGGCTCAAGGACGCGCTACAATTATAGGATATAAGCCCTAGCTCAAAAACGGCACCTGTCGACCTCTTCGAACCAAACCAGCGCTTCTTTCTTGCAGGCGGCTCCCAAAAACTCCTGAAGACATCAGGAGACCGACATGACGATCCCGCACCCTTACAGATACCCCGCCGCTGTCGATTTGCGCTGAGAGTTGGCTCTGACGCACTTTTGCTGATGTGCAGCCCCTACGACGCGCCTATCAACCGCGCCTGCAGCAGATCGAGTTTTGCTCTTCCGTACATCTGGCGCTTGATGAGCATCAAGCGTGTGATCTGACCTTCTGTTTGGCCGTTCGACCAAGGTGAGATAATTGCATTTCTGACGGCATCGAGGTCCTTTCCAATGCCCGCGGCAAACGATCCGACCAAGCTGCTCCTGGCAGCTTCCAGCCATTCGTCCAGCTTACGCGCAGTCTTCGAGCGGATCATGGACTGGAAGTCCCCGATGACCGTGCGGGCAACCACAAGGTCCGGGACGTTCACTTCGATCGCCGCGACGAGGATCGCTTCGGACTTTGCAAGGTCATCGCGCGCGGTGGTCATGAGCCGAGCGATGACACGTGCCGATGGCGTTCTGGCGAGCCCGCTCTGATTAGCCTTTTCCGCAAGACGACGGCGTTGAGCCCATTTCGATACGACGCCACTCTGTCCCGTAAAGCCCTTCGTCTTCAATTCACGCCAGAGTGCCGAAGCGCGTTACGTGCCCCTTCTTCTCAGCGGTTGTGAGCCAAGGCAGCCAGCGATCCAGAGAGCTGGGCCGTGTTCGGAATACGTCGAGACGCTGCCCCCTTGAAACGCGAAAGAGCTTTCGGCTATGGGCGGTTTGCCGCACAATCTGCCGAATTGATGTTCCATTCTTCGACAGCTCACGAACCGCCTCGTTCGTTTCCTGGCGGCGTAGATACCCTTCATACTGCAGCTTTTCAGCGTATGTCAGAAGCTTGGGAGCAACAACATTGCTGCCGACCGCCTGCCTGATCTGTCGCATCGTCTTGCTGACTGTATCGAGGAAGGCTCGACTGGAATTTTCCATTAGATGCCAGCGATCAGCAACCTGCTCAGCATTGGGCAATGCGTTCGCTATGGCCTCGGCAACGGTATGCGCAACCCATTATTGAAACTAGCGTTAAATTCGAGCGGCCGTCCAAGCCTTGCCGTGCCAGGATCGCGTATCCTTCTGGTATCTCGTCCCTCCTGGGCTATCACCGGCGTTTTCCCCGTCCGGTCCAGAACCTCGATCGCCATTGCAATCCGTGGATCATCCAGCGGCCGCAGCTCGGCGGAATCCGCCCAATAAAGGTGGATCGATCATTCGCCTGTCTCGAAGGTGCCAGGCACCGTGACAGGAGCAAGCGCATCCTTGAGCGCACTGTCGTCACCGTAACGTCCATTACGACGGACGGATTTCCGAAGTAGGGAGGCGCGACGGGTGACGCCCTGCCCCGACCACCCGCGCTATAGTGTTTGCCCAAGTCGTGCGCCGAACCCAAAAGCCCGTGCCGCCGGCCTCCGTTGAAGAAACCCTGTTGAGCTGAAAGCGGCTGCCTGAGCAGCCGCCAATAACAATCACTTACCAGCGGCTGCGTCTTCGATGACTTTCGCTACCTTCTCAGGGTGGGAGACCATTACGACATGGGACGCGCCCTTCACCACGACCGTCTCTTTGGAGTGAGCTCGTTCTGCCATCCAGCCCAGCGCCTCAGGTGGGATGTTCTTGTCCGCGTCACCGTATACAAACCAGGAGGGGACCGTCTGCCAGCTTGCGACAGTCGAAGCCTCGCCGAGTGCCTTGTCGGCGATCGGTCGCTGGGTAGCAGCCATCAGTTTACCTTCACTTGCCGAGACATCAGCGGCAAACTGGTCGTGAAACTTATCCTGCTGGATGTAGAGATCTTTCGATCCATCATCCAGGGAAACGGGCTCTGCGAGTGTCGGTGCCAGCGTGCTACCGGGGAACTTCCCCGAAAGAGCGAGTGCTGTTTCGCCAACGTCAGGCGCAAATGCGGCGACGAAGACCAATGACTTCACGTTTGAGCTGCCCTTGGCTGCCTCGTTGATGACCGACCCACCGTATGAGTGGCCTACGAGAACCACGTTGGTCTTAAGGCCTGCCAGTACCTTGCGGACGTAATCGCCGTCGCCCTTCACGCTTCTCAACGGATTGGCGACTGCAACAACGGGATACCCGTCCTTCTCCAACCGAGTGATCACTCCATTCCAGCTAGAGGCGTCAGCAAACGCTCCGTGGACTAGCACCACCGTGGGCTTATCTGCAGCATGGGCACCAAACGCCAAGCCAACGGTCAATGCTGCTGCGGTGAAAACTTCTTTGAACATGGTCACTCTCCTATTTGATTGTGCACAATCTATTTACGCGCAATCGTTTGTTTTGCAAGTGTCGCATACGGCGATCACTCGGATTTGAACAGCTCGCGACTATCTGGCGCGCCCCGGGCATCGAGAACCCGACCTACTGCAGCCGTTTCCCAAAACACAACGTACCCTCAGGGGGCATCCGCCGGTCTATCGCCATTATTGGCTCGACACTGGCCGTTACGGACCTCGCTGACCGCCTACTCGTACCCTGTCATCTCGAGATAACCTACGCCTGTGGTATAGCCTTCAAAAAAGATAGGGCCTTCCCAGTACGGCGTGGACGTAGCCATCCAAGATTGATCGTTCACCGGCTGAGTTTGAACATCAAGCGATTTCGACGGGACCTCAATCCGCCAGGACACCGGGACCTGCTTCCCATCGACCGTCGCGGTCCGCAGTGGGGTGAGACGAACTTGGTCTCCGGTCAGCGGCAATGTGCGCCCATCAGGAGAGATCCAGTTTGCCGAGATAAACCCGTTCTTGTCATCGCGGAGACGAAAAGCCATCAGCTTCTCGCCGCTCGCCAAGTGCAGCGAGAACCAATCCCACCCCGTCTGGTTCGAAGCCAGCGGTTGCGAGGACCACTCCCTGTCAAGCCACGCATTGCCACTCACTGTGATAGGCTTCCCCGACACCTCTATTGTTCCGGAGACTTCATAGAACGGCTGAGAATAGTAGTAGCTCGCCTGGCCGCTTGCCGACTTCACCGAGAACCCGTTGTCGCCCTGGAGCACAAGCGGACCGTTTGCCTTGAGGTTCAAAGCGTAATTAAAGTCTGGCCCAGCGGCTTTTAGTGAGAGGTTTGCCAAAGGATCGGAGCTGGAATTGTCGACGGCGGACATTGTCCATTCGTCTATCCAGGCGCGGAAGGGCGCAGCCTTGACCCCCGCTTGGCCCACGCCGCCACGGCCGAGCCGCTCCGCGACGTATTGGTGGTCGGGCGTCGTGACAGCGGCATGTCCGATCCATATCTGAGGGTCAGCGAAGCCAGCCTTACTTTCCGGGGCAAGCGCTGATCGGAAAAGCGTCC
>Ga0209025_1002291_pt1 | contig 20787 bp, 19 predicted proteins | sample AraplaMF_Col_mLB_FD_184256 | JGI IMG/M metagenome (GOLD analysis project Ga0209025, IMG submission 184256) | Arabidopsis root microbial communities from the University of North Carolina, USA - plate scrape MF_Col_mLB (SPAdes) (version 2) | ecosystem: Host-associated > Plants > Roots > Endosphere... | reverse complement strand
CGAGGACAACTGCTTCATCGGCGCCCGCTCCGAGGTGGTCGAGGGCGTGATCGTCGGCGAGGGCTCGGTGCTCGCCATGGGCGTCTTCATCTCGGCCACGACCAAGATCGTCGACCGCGCCACCGGCCAGGTCCATGTCGGCAAGGTGCCGCCCTATTCGGTCGTCGTCGCCGGCTCCCTGCCCGGCAAGCCGCTGAACGACGGTACGCCCGGCCCCTCGCTCTACTGCGCCGTGATCGTCAAGACGGTCGACGCCCAGACCCGCGCCAAGACCGGCATCAACGAGCTGCTGCGCGACTAGGGCCCGCTTCGATCGGCTTGCGATGCAAGCTGATCGGCAAGGCGGTTTCTAACTAATATCAGGTTGATTCGACCCGATCGGATCCGCTCTAACCCAACGGAGGCGGAGCCCATGAAGACGCTTCTGAGCGCCGCTGCCCTCTCGCTCTTCACCCTCTCGGCGCAGCAGGCGCGCGCCGAGCCGGTCAATCTGACGCTGAAACTGGTCGACGAAGCCGGAAAGCCGCTGGCCGGCCAGGCGCTGCGGGTCGCGATCGGCTCCGATGCCGAAGCCAGCGCGCCTGGCGCGGGCCAGCGTCTCTCGACCGACGCCAGCGGTATCGCACGCATGACGGCCGAAGCGACGATCGATCGCCGCAGCATCCCCTCGACCAGCATCTACACGCGTCACCCGGCCGAGCATCTCGTCATCGGGGTCGAACTCGATCTGATCGGCCGGCGGGCGCTCTACCGGGTCAGGCTCGACCAGACCAAGGCTGGCACGGTCGGCCAGATCAACGCCTTTCTGGCCAGTGCCGGCGGCCGCTTCGACCAGCCGCTCGCCTTCCACGCCGACACGCAGAGCTGGAGCCTGCCCGACGACCCTGCGGGGCTGCGCCTCACCGGCATCGGCGCCGAGCTCGAGGCGCAAAGCATGACAGGCTCGGCCGAGACCGGCCGCATCATCACCCTGACTATCGCCAAGCAGAGCTTCAAGCGGCGATAACGGAAGCCGGTTCAGGCACCGGGGATCGGATTCGGCGTCGGCTCGGTCGAAGCGGGCGCCAGCTCCTGACGCTGCGCCGCAGGCGAGGCGGCGAGCGCGTCGCGCAGCTTCTGCTCCTGCGAATGGTCGAGCGAGGTCTTGAGCACGACGCCGCCGGTGCCCTTGATCGCCTCGAGCACCTTGTCGGCCGTCATTTTCTGGATCAGCACGAAGAGCGCGGCATTGCCCGGCTGCAGATTGGCGGCGAGCTCCTTCATGAAGCCGTCATTGACGCCATAGTCCGTCAGTGCGCCGCCGAGCGCGCCGGAGGCGGCGCCAATCGCCGCGCCGAAGATCGGCATCAGGAAGATCGAACCGATCAGCAAGCCCCAGAAGCCGCCTGAGGCGGCGCCGAGCGCGGTGGTGTTGAGCAGCTGATTGAGCTTGATCTTGCCGCCTTCGTGCATCACCGCAATCGCAGCATCGCTGATCTCGATGAGATATTCCTTCTGCAGGCCGAAGAGCTTCTGCCGCATTTCCTCGGCCCTGGCTTCGGTCGGATAGACGATGACGACGAGATCGGACATGGCGCACTCCTCTGACACGACGGCTCAAGCTGCCGCCGCTCTGTGACGGGCTTGCGGCGAACGCGCGACGACACAGCACGTTCCGTCAGTCCCCCGCCACCTCCTTCGCGGCGGCGAGCGCCGAACCGCGCAGCGGCAACTCCTTCATGCGTAGCAGGAAGAGCAACGCCAAGGCGAATCCCGCAAAACTTGCAGAGAAGACATAGCGGAACAGCCCGACCATGGTGGCACGGTCGACTGCGCCGGCCTTGAGCGTCTCAGCCGAGAGCCCGACGCCGCTGGCGCCGAGACCGCCAAGCACGATCGCACCGAAGATGGCGACGATCAGCGCCCCGCCGATCTGGCGGAAGAAGTTCGCGGTGCCAGTGGCGGTGCCGAGCTGGTGCATCGGCACGGCGTTCTGGATCGAGACGGTCGCGACCGGCAAAAGCGTGCCGAAGCCGACGCTGATACAGGCCAGCACCAGCCCGAAGGCCAGCAGCGGCAGCTTGTCGCCATAGGCGATCAGCACGGCCGTCCCGGCGAGAGCGACGGTGAGCCCGGCGACCGGCACGCGCTTGTAATGCGTCAGCATGCCCAACGCCCGCCCGGACGAGGTCGCGCCGAGGACCGTGCCGCAGGTCAGCGGGATCAGGCCGAGGCCGGAATTGGCGGCGGAAAGGCCCGACACCGTCTCGAAATAGAGCGGCAGGTAGATGGTGAGGCCGATAAAGGTGCCCATGCCGAAGCCGGCGGCGATCGTGCCGTTGCGGACGACCGGATTGGCCAGGACCGTCAGCGGGATGAGCGGCTCCTCGGCGCTGCGCAGTCGCCAGGCAAAGCAAAGCCAGAGAACCGCCGAGCCGGCGACGAGCGAGAGGATCTGCGGCGAGGCCCAGGAGTAATGCGTGCCGCCCCAGGACAGCGCCAGCAGCAGGGTCACCGTCGCACTGGTCATCAGCAGGGCGCCGAGCACGTCGAGCTTGTGCGGTCGCTCATGCCGCGGCAGGCGCTGCAGGGCCTTGTCGGTCATCCAGTAAGCGCCGAGCCCGAGCGGCAGATTGATCCAGAAGATCACCGACCAGTGCAGCGCCTCGGCGATCAGGCCGCCGAGCACCGGGCCGAGCAAGGAAGAGGTGAAGAAGACGCTGGCGAAATAGACCTGGTACTTGCCACGCTCGCGAGGCGGGACCATGTCGCCGATGATGGTCTGCGCCATGGCGATCAGCCCACCACCGCCGAGCCCCTGCACGAAGCGGGCGGCGACCAGCAGCCAGAGCGACGGCGCCAGCGCGCAGGCGACCGAACCGATGATGAAGATCGCGATGCCGCCGAGCATGGTGACGCGCCGGCCATGGATGTCGGCGAACTTGCCGTAGAGCGGCGTCACTGCGGTCGAGGCAAGCAGATAGGCCGTGACGACCCAGGGCAAATGGGCGACGTCGCCGAGCTCGCGGCCGATCGTCGGCATCGCGGTCGCGACGATGGTCTGGTCGAGCGCAGCCAGGAACATGGCAAGCATGGTCCCGGTCAGGATCGACTGGATATCGGCATGGGAAAGCGCCGCCTGCGCCGGCGGCGTCTCGACCCGCTTGTCCATCGGCACTCTGTCCGCCCTGTGCATGGGGAATGCCTGAGGATAGAGGCACCGTCAGCCATGCGCCATGCGAGGGAGCGCAGGGCCGCCGCGAAATCAGCGCAGGCCACCGCGGAACATGGTGCGCTGCGCGCCAAGCGAAGGGCGGCCCGAAACAATCAGGGCCGCTGCCTTGCGGCAACGGCCCTGATGCCCCTCACCGAAGACCGGTCACTTCAGCTTGGCGGAGATCGCCTGCAGGCCGGCATTGGCGCATTCCTCGTCGAGATGGCCGCCCGGAGCGCCGCCGACGCCGACCGCAGCGATGACCTCGTCACCAACCTTCACCGGCACGCCGCCGCCGAGCAGCAGGAAGCCGGGGATGTGGACGAGGTTGCGCGCGCCGGCATTGTTGGCGGCAGCCTCGGCCATGGCGCCGGTGTTGGACTTGGCGGAAACCGAGGTGAAGGCCTTGGCGCGGCTGGCATCGATCGTGTGCGGACCGGCGCGGTCGGCGCGGATGGTGGCGAGCACGACGCCGCCGCGGTCGACCACGGTCGCGGCGACGTTGAAGTTCTTGGCGGCGCAGGCCGCGACGGTCGCCTGGGCGAGCTCGACGGCGAGCGCGGTCGGCAAAGCGCGGATCTGCGCAACCTGGGCCTGGGCGAGCGTCGGCAGGGCGATGGCGGCAGACATGATGGCGAGACGGGCGAACGACATGACGATCCCTCTGGTGACCACCGTTTCGGTGTGAGGGGACAATGCCGAAGCCGGCTGCGCCCGTGCATCCGGGCGATCCGCGCGGAGCTTACGTAGTTCTACCGATCGGTACCGACGAGATGCAGCCGGACCATCTCGGCGACAGAGGTGGTCTCCAGCTTCTCGGCGATATGGGCGCGGTGCGTGTCGACCGTGCGCGGCGAGATCGCGAGCGCCCGCGCGATCTCCTTGGTCGAGCGACCCTCGGCGATCAGAGCGAGGATCTCGGCCTCGCGCTGCGACAGGCGGCCGAGCCTCGCGCGCGACGAGGCGCTGCCGCTTTCGGCCGCGAGCATGCCGTCCAGCGTCGCCAGCGCCGCCTGGACGGTGTCGATCAGCACCTGCTCGTCGACCGGCTTGGTCAGGAAATCGGCGGCTCCGTTGCGGAAGGCGGCGCGGCAGGCCTCGACATCGCCATGACCGGTGATGACCACGACCGGCCAACGGCAACGGGCAGCCGCAAGCCGCTCCTGCAGCTTCAGCCCGGTCAGGCGCGGCATGCGGATATCGGTGACGATGCAGCCCGGCGCCAGGCCAGGCAGCGCCTCCAGGAAGGCGGCGCCGTCGGCATGCGACTGGACCTCGAGCCCGACGGTGCGCAGCAGGAAGCTCAGCGCCTCCCTCACCTCCCAGTCGTCGTCGATCAGGTGGACGAGCTGCCGGCTCATTCGGCCGCCTCCTGCCGGGCTTCTCCGGCGATGCGCGGCAGGCGGACGCTGAAGATTGCGCCGCCCCCAGCGGCATTCTCGGCCGCGAGCGTGCCGTCGAAGCGCTCGACCAGTCGCACGCAGAGAGCAAGGCCGAGGCCGAGGCCGGCGGGCTTGGTGGTGAAGAACGGCTCGAACAGGCGCGCCTGCGCCTCCGGCGACAGCCCTGGGCCATTGTCGCGGACCACGAGCACGGCGTCATTCCCTTGCGTGCCGACCGCGATGGTCACGCTGCGCTCGCCATCCCGTCCCTCGACCGCCTCCAGACCGTTGCGGGCGAGGTTGAAGACGACCTGTTCGAGCTGGACCCGGTCGGCCCGCACCAGCGGTCGGCTGCCGTCGCCGGCGGCCAGCAGCGTTGCGCCGGCATTCTGAGCGTTCGCCGCAAGGAGGTGGACGACCTCGCCGGCGAGCTCGGTCAGGTCGACCATCTCGATCGCGGGTTCGGATTTGCTGATCCAGGCGCGCAACCGCCCGAGAATATCGCCGGCGCGGCGGGCATTACGCGCGATCGCCTCGAAGGCGCCGGCCAGCAAGGCCTGGTCCGCATCGGGCTGCGCCAGCAGGCGCCGCCCGGCCTGGGCCTGGCCGAGGATCGCGGTCAGGGGCTGCGTCAGCTCATGGGCGATGCCGGAGGCGAGCTCGCCCATGGCGTTGACGCGGCCGGCATGGGCGAGACGAGCATCCTGCTCGGCGAGAACGGCCTTGCGCGCCGCCTCCTTCGCGGCACTGCGGGCTTCGAGCAGGCGGTCGACCAGAAACGTGGCGAAGGCGACGAGCAGGCCCGCCAAGGCGAGAAAGCCCGGCGGCGGCAGCGGCCAGCTCGGCGCGCTCGTCGTCAGCGTCAGGCGCAAGGGCTGGGTACGGCTGGCGATCTCGGCGCTGAAGGCGCCCGGCGGCTGGTCGCCTGCCTGGCCCGGCGCGATCAGCCGCAGATGGACCTGCGCATCGTCCGGCAGCGGCGTATCGCTCGCCGAAAGCCGGTTCATGTCAATGATCAGGGCAAGCGCATAGTGGCCGACGCCGTCGGTGAGCGCCCGCTTGACCAACAGCAATTTGCTACCGCCGTCGAGGGCGCGCGTGCGCAGGTTCGATCCGACCGCCTGCCGTGCCTCCTCGGCGACGACGGCGGGATCGGCAGCATCGAGCAGCGAACGCGGCGGGCTTAAGCCGAGATCGACGACATCGATGCCGACGATGCGCGGGTAGAAGCGGATGATGCTGGCCGCGACCTGCTCGACCGTCGCGATCGGGGCCGGCTCGGCCGCCTGCACCAGCGCCGACAGGCTGGTCAGATGGGCGTCGTGCTGGTCGACCCGCTGCGAGATCAGGCGGTGCAGCGTGCGCCCGGCCTCCTCCAGCGCGGCGGCATCATGGCTGCGCCGGTTCAGCGCATAGGCGGCGCAGGCGAGCCCGAAAGCGGCGAGGCCCGCGACGAGGATGGCGGCGCGGCGCGACCTCCTCAGCATCTGCGTGTCGATCTCCTGCCGGAACCTGCCGGCGAGACTAGAGCAGGATGCGAAAAAGTGGGAACCGGTTTTTCGCAGGAATCCTGCTCTAAACTCTTAGAATCGATCACGTTTCATGATTTTGGATCGATGCGATCCAAAATCATCGTGATCTAGCCGATTTCGCGCCGCCTTACAGCGGCTGGCTGTCGATCGCTAGCCTTCCGCCAGCGCCGCGGTCGGCGCGTCGAGCGACAGCACGATGCCATCGGGCGCGAAATCGAGCTTCGCCGTGCCGCCGAGATAGCTGCCGAGCACCTTCTCGATCATCTGCGAGCCGAAGCCGCGCCGCTGCGGCGGCGTCACATGAGGCCCGCCGCTCTCCTGCCAGCGGAAATGGAACTCGCCGGCCTCGTTCCGCCAGGACAGCTCGACATGGCCGCCCTCCTGCGAAAGCGCGCCGTATTTCACCGCATTGGTCCCGAGCTCGTGCAGGGCCAGCGCCATCGCCAGCGCACATTTCGAGGAGAGCGTCACCGAAGGACCGTCGGCAGCGATGCGCTCGCCGGAGCGGTGCGGCGACAGCACGACCTCGACCAGCTGCTTCAGATCGGCGCCGTGTCGACTCGCCATCATCAGCACGTCCTGCGCCGCCGCCAGCGCCTGCAGCCGGTCGGCGAGGCGTCGCTTCACGACGTCGAGCGGTTCGTCGGCGCCGCGCAGCGACTGGTTGACGATGCCCGAGACCATGGCGAGCAGGTTCTTGATGCGATGGTTCAATTCGCCCGCGAGCAGGCGATAGCGTTCCTCGCCGGCATGCAGCTGCGTGATGTCGCGCGAGACCGAGAGGATGGCCTCGGGCTTGCCATCTGCTGCGATGATCGGCGAGACCTGCACGTCCCAGTAGCGCGGGTTGCCCGCGGCGGTCGCAGCCATGCCCTGGAAGCGGGCACTGCCGCCGGCCTGCGCCGTGGCGAGCGCCGCCTTGGCCTCGAGCCTGCCGGCGCCGTCCCAGAGATCGACCCAGGCCGTGCCGCGAAGTGTCTCGAAATCGGCGATCTCCATGCCGCGCAGGCCGCCTTCGCTCATGAACTCGATCCGGCCCTGGAGATCGAGCACCTTGATGCAATCGTCCGAGGCCGCCAGCACGGCGCGCAGGAAGCGGGCATCCTTGTCGAGCTGTGTCGGCACGGCGGGCCTTCGAGTCAGGGTGAAGACGATACAGTTCGACCGCTAGCGCAGTGTCTGTCAAACGCGCATGTCTTTTGACAGAGTTGCGCACTGCGGTTGACCTCGGCGGCGCCGGAAACCCTTAGCCGCCGAACTTTATGCGGTTGACGCTACCGGCCGGCGCGGTCAGCTTGGCGCCACGTCACGAGGAGCCGGACATGGAGAGCATCACGCCACGCCAGCGCGAGATCGTGGCGCTGGCCAGGGCGCAGGGACGCGTCAATGTCGAGGAGCTGGCGACGCGCTATGAGGTCAGCGCCCAGACCATCCGCAAGGACCTGAACCAGCTCTGCGACCAGCGCATCATGTCGCGCGTGCATGGCGGCGCTGTGGTGGCATCCGGCGTCGAGAACCTCGCCTACGAGGCGCGTCGCTTCATCGCCCGCGACGAGAAGGCTGCGATCGGCCAGGCGGCGGCGGCGCTGATCCCGAACGACGCCTCGCTCTTCATCAATATCGGCACCACCACCGAGGAGGTGGCGCGCGCATTGTCGGACCATCACGGCCTGCTCGTCATCACCAACAACCTCCATGTCGCGGCGCTGCTCTACCCGCACCAGAACATCGAGGTGATCGTCGCCGGCGGGCCGGTCCGCCGCTCGGATGGCGGCGTGATCGGCGCCGCCGCCGTCGACCTGATCCGGCAGTTCAAGGTCGACTATGCCGTGATCGGCACCTCCGCCATCGACGAGGAGGGAGCGCTGCTCGATTTCGACTATCGCGAGGTCCGCGTCTCCCAGGCGATCATCGAGAACGCCAGGCAATGCCTGCTCGTCGCCGACAGCACCAAGTTCGAGCGCTCCGCCCCGGTGCGCATCGGCCATCTGCGCGATGTCGATGTCTTCGTTACCGATCGGCTCGCACCCGCGCCACTACGCGAGCTCTGCCGCAGCGAAGGCATCAAGGTAGTCGAAACCGAAACGCTAGCCGAGCATGCCGCATACCGTGAAAGTGAAAGCTAGAATTTTCGCTTTCACTTTCGTTTTGCCATTGCGCGCAAGAAAACCACGCTCTACCGTGCCTTGAAGAGGTGGCCGAAAGGGCTGCCTGCGGGAGGAATGCGTGACGGCTCCAGTGTTCGACATCGCCATCATCGGCGGCGGCGTGAACGGCTGCGGCATTGCACGCGATGCGGCGGGGCGGGGAGCCTCGGTCGTGCTGTTCGAGCAGAGCGACCTCGCCAGCGCTACGTCCTCGGCCTCGACCAAGCTGATCCATGGCGGGCTGCGCTATCTCGAGCACTACGAATTCCGGCTGGTGCGCGAGGCGCTGACCGAGCGCGAGGTGATGTGGCGCGCCGCGCCGCACATCATCCGTCCCCTGCGCTTCGTGCTGCCTCATCATGCGGGCCTGCGGCCCTGGTGGATGCTGCGGCTCGGGCTTTTCCTCTACGACCATCTCGGCGGCCGCAAGCTGTTGCCGGCGACGCGCTCGCTCGACCTCAGGCGCGACGCCGCCGGCGAACCGCTGCAGCCGCGCTTCGACCGCGCCTTCGAATATTCCGATTGCTGGGTCGAGGATGCCCGGCTCGTCGTGCTCAACGCCCGCGATGCGGCAGAGCGCGGCGCCTCGATCCTGCCGCGCACCAAGGTCATCGGCGCCCGCCGCCAGGGCGATCTCTGGGTGGTGTCGACGGAAGCCGCCGATGGCGCGAAGGCCGAGACCAGCGCGCGCGTCCTCGTCAACGCCGGCGGCCCATGGGTTGCCGATGTGCTCAACGGCATCGTTTCCAGCAATCGCCCGGCCTCGGTGCGACTGGTCCAGGGCAGCCATATCGTCGTGCCGCGCCTGTTCGAGCACGAGCGCTGCTACATCTTCCAGAACGCCGACGGCCGCATCATCTTCGCCATCCCCTATGAGGGCGACCTGACCCTGATCGGCACCACCGACAAGGATTATGACGGCGATCCGGCCAAGGTCGCCGCCAGCGAGGACGAGATCGCCTATCTCTGCGCCGCGGCGAGCGAATATTTCCGCAAGCCGATCAAGCGCGAGGACGTGGTCTGGACCTATTCCGGCGTGCGCCCGCTCTATGACGACGGCGCCAGCAAGGCGCAGGAAGCGACGCGTGACTATGTGCTGACGCTGGACGAGCCGGCCGGCTCGGCGCCGCTGCTCTCGGTCTTCGGTGGCAAGATCACCACGGCGCGCCGGCTCGCCGAAGCGGCGGTCGAAAAGCTGTCGGCAGCGGTCCCGGCCCTGCGTGCGCCGTCCTGGACGGCGACGGCGCATCTGCCCGGCGGCGATTTCCCGGTCGAGGGTTTCGAGGGATTGGTCGAGCGCATCGCCGCCGCCCGCCCCTGGCTCGAGCGCAAGCTGGCGCGCCGGCTCGCCCGCGCCTACGGCACCCGCGCAGAGACCCTGCTCGAAGGTGCCAAGGCGATGGCCGATCTCGGCCATGTCTTCGGCGCCGACCTGACCGAGCGCGAGGTCGCCTGGCTGATGAGCCAGGAATGGGCCGTGAGCGCCGAGGACGTGCTGTTCCGGCGCAGCAAGCTCGGCCTGCGCTTCTCGCCCGAGCAGCGCCGGGCGCTCGACGACTATATGGCGGCGAAGGCTTCGCCACCCGCTTCCGCCAGGATGGAGGCGCGCGGATGAGCCTGACTCTCGACAGCCTCAGCCTGACGCGCGGCGCGCAGACCCTGCTCGCCGACATCTCGCTGACGCTGGAGAGAGGCTCGCTCAACGTGCTGCTCGGCGCGACGCTCGCCGGCAAGACCTCGCTGATGCGCCTGATGGCCGGGCTCGATGTGCCGAGCAGCGGCAAGGTCCTGGTCGAGGGCCGCGACGTCACCGGGCTGCCGGTGCAGAAGCGCAATGTCGCGATGGTCTACCAGCAGTTCATCAACTACCCGGCGCTGTCGGTCTACGAGAACATCGCCTCGCCCTTGCGCGTCGCCGGCCTGCCGGGGAGCGAGATCGAGGCCAGGGTGAAGAGCGCCGCCGCATTGCTGCGGCTCGAGCCCTATCTCCAGCGCAAGCCGCTCGAACTCTCCGGCGGCCAGCAGCAGCGCACGGCGATCGCCCGCGCGCTGGTGAAGCGGGCCGAGCTCGTGCTGCTCGACGAGCCGCTCGCCAATCTCGACTACAAATTGCGCGAGGAACTGCGCGAGGAATTGCCGCGCATCTTCGCCGAGTCCGGCGCGATCTTCGTCTACGCCACCACCGAGCCGAGCGAGGCGCTGCTGCTCGGCGGCAATACCGCGACGCTGTTCCAGGGACGGGTGACGCAGTTCGGGCCGACCGCCCAAGTCTACCGCCAGCCTGACGATCTCGTCACCGCGCAGGTCTTCTCCGACCCGCCGCTCAATACGCTTTCCGGAATCAGGCAGGGCGGCGAGGTCCGGCTCTCGACCGGCCAGAGCATCCCGGCGACCGGCGCTTTCGCCGGCGTGCCCGATGGCGCCTACACGATCGGCTTCCGCGCCCATCATCTCGCGCTCGATGCGCTGCCGTCACCGGCGATCGAGCTCAAGGCGAATGTCTCCGTCTCCGAGATCACCGGTTCGGAATCCTTCGTCCATCTCGATGTCGGCGAGCAGCGCCTGATCGCGCTGGTGCCGGGCGTGCGGCGCCTGGAGCCGGGCGCGGCCGTGACCGCCTGGCTCGATCCCGCCCGCATCTTCCTGTTCGACGCCGCCGGCAGGCTGGCGGCGGCAGCTCCGGCAAAGGCGGCGTGAGATGGCCAGGATCACGCTCGACAAGCTGGCCCATTCCTACAAGCCCAATCCGCAGGGGCCGCAGGACTATGCCCTGCGCGAGGTCGACCATGTCTGGCGCCAGGGCGGCGCCTATGCGCTGCTCGGCCCGTCGGGCTGCGGCAAGACCACGCTGCTCAACATCATCTCCGGCTTGGTCGTGCCGACGCGCGGGCGCATCCTGTTCGACGACAAGGACGTGACGCAGTTGCCGACCGAAGCGCGCAACATCGCCCAGGTCTTCCAGTTCCCGGTCGTCTACGACACCATGACCGTGCGCGAGAACCTCGCCTTCCCCCTGAAGAACCGCGGCGTTCCGAAGGCGCAGATCGAGGCCCGTGTCGCCGAGATCGCCGGCCTGCTCGATCTGACCTCGGCGCTCGACCGCAAGGCGAGCCGGCTCGGCGCCGACGCCAAGCAGAAGATCTCGCTCGGACGCGGACTGGTGCGGCCGGACGTCGCCGCGATCCTGTTCGACGAGCCGCTGACCGTCATCGACCCGCATCTCAAATGGCAGCTGCGCTCGATGCTGAAGGAGCTGCACCGCAAGCTCGACCTCACCATGATCTACGTCACCCACGACCAGACGGAGGCGCTGACCTTCGCCGACACGGTCGTGGTGATGCATGATGGCGGGGTGGTGCAGACCGGCACGCCCGAGGAGCTGTTCCAGCACCCGGCCCACACCTTCGTCGGTCATTTCATCGGCTCGCCCGGCATGAACGTGCTGCCCTGCAAGGTCGAAGGCGCGCGGGCCAATCTCGCCGGCCAGGAAATCGCGCTGGCCCGGCACTATCCCGCCCTCGCCGGCAAGATCGAGCTCGGCATCCGGCCGGAATATGCGACGCTCGCTCCGCGCGGCGCCGGCCTGCCGGTCAGGATCGCCAGGATCGACGATATCGGCCGCGCCCGCATCGCCCGCGTCGAGCTCGATGGGCTGAAACTCGCCGCGAGCGTGCCGGAAGGGGCGAGCTTCGATGGCGATCAGGCGGCGCTGGCGCTGCAAGCCGGCCAGATCCACATCTACAGCGACGGCCATCTGGTCAAAGGCGAAGCACTGCCGGGAGGCCAGCCATGAAGCCGGTCAACCAGAAGGCCTGGCTGCTTGTCCTGCCGGTGCTGCTGATCGTCGCCTTCTCGGCGGTGATCCCGCTGATGACGGTGGTGAACTATTCCGTCCAGGATTCCTTCGGCAACAACCAGTTCTTCTGGAACGGCGTCGGCTGGTTCGCCGAACTGCTCGATCCCAAGAGCGATCTCGGCTCGCGCTTCTACGACTCGCTCTGGCGCAACCTCGCCTTCTCCGCGATCATTCTCGCCATCGAGATTCCGCTCGGCATCCTGGTGGCGCTGTCGATGCCGCGCCAGGGCTGGACGGTCTCGGCGACGCTGGTGCTGATGGCGCTGCCGCTGCTGATCCCGTGGAACGTGGTCGGCACGATCTGGCAGATCTTCGCGCGCGGCGACATCGGCCTGTTCGGCGCGGCGGTGAACGGCCTCGGCATCCGCTACAACTATGTCTCCGACCCGGTCGCGGCCTGGATCACCATCGTCGTGATGGATGTCTGGCACTGGACCTCGCTGGTCGCGCTGCTCTGCTATGCCGGCCTGAAATCGATCCCCGACGCCTATTACCAGGCGGCGCGCATCGACGGCGCCTCGCGCTGGGCGGTGTTCCGCACCATCCAGCTGCCGAAGATGAACCGCGTGCTGCTGATCGCCGTACTGCTGCGCTTCATGGACTCGTTCATGATCTACACCGAGCCCTTCGTCGTCACCGGCGGCGGCCCCGGCAATTCGACGACCTTCCTCTCGATCGAACTGGTGAAGCTGGCGCTCGGCCAGTTCGACCTCGGCAAGGCCGCGGCGCTCTCGATCGTCTACAACCTGATCATCCTCGCGGTCTGCTGGGTGTTCTACACGGTGATGACCACCGCCGATGCGCGGGCCGACTCCGAAGCAGGGAGGGGCTGATGCGCGGCGGCCGATTGATCCTTGCCATCTATCTCCTCGCGCTGATGTTGCCGATCTACTGGCTCGTCAACATGAGCTTCAAGACCAACACCGAGATCACCAACGCGCTGACGCTCTGGCCGCGGACTTTCACCTTCGACAATTACGCCAAGATCTTCACCGACCCGAGCTGGTACAACGGCTACATCAACTCGCTGCAATATGTGGCGCTGAACACGCTGCTCTCGCTCGCCTTCGCGCTGCCGGCGGCCTACGCCTTCTCGCGCTACCGCTTCCTCGGCGACAAGCACCTGTTCTTCTGGCTGCTCTCGAACCGGATGGCACCGCCGGCGGTGTTCGCCCTGCCCTTCTTCAACCTCTATTCGGCGATCGGCCTGTTCGATACGCCGCTCGCGGTGGCCCTCGCCCATTGCCTGTTCAACGTGCCGCTGGCGGTCTGGATCCTCGAAGGCTTCATGTCCGGCGTGCCGCGCGAGATCGACGAGACCGCGGCCATCGACGGCTATTCCTTCCCGCGCTTCTTTACGAAGATCTTCATGCCGCTGATCGCGTCGGGCATCGGTGTCGCCGCCTTCTTCTGCTTCATGTTCTCCTGGGTCGAGCTCCTGCTGGCGCGCACGCTGACGAGCGTCAGCGCCAAGCCGATCGCCGCGACCATGACCAGAACCGTCTCTGCCGCCGGCATGGACTGGGGCGTGCTCGCGGCGGCAGGCGTGCTGACGCTGATCCCCGGCGCGCTCGTGATCTGGTTCGTCCGCAACTACATCGCCAAGGGCTTCGCCCTGGGGAGGGTGTGATGGAACTCGCCTGGATGGCCTGGACCTGGCAGACCGGCGTCTTCTTCGCCGGTATCGCCAGCCTGCTCCTGATCCTGACCCTGCTCGCGGTGTTCCGGCCCGAGACCGAGCGGGTCGGCGTGCTCGGCATCGCCACCACCCGCGGCGACCGCCTCTTCATCTCGCTGCTCGGCAGCGCCTTCATTCACCTCGCCTGGCTCGGGATCGTCGGCCAGCCGCTGTGGTGGGCATCCGGCCTTGCGCTTCTCTATGCCGCAGCGGTGTTCCGCTTCGTCTGAAGAGCCAGAGCAGGAGGCGAAAAAGTGGGAACCGGTTTTTCGCTTCGGCTCCTGCTCTGACTTCCAGGTGGGAGACGGATTCAGCTTTCAGGAAAAATCGCAGAGCGACCTTTCCTGAAAGCATCCGGCTCCAGCCCAACAACAAGAAACGACCGACCCGGGAGAACGGGCGGCACCCCCAAGGGAAACGTCGGAGGACAACGATGACAACGCTCAAGACGAATCTCACTCGCCTCGGCGGCGCCAGCCTGTTCGCGCTGGTCGTCGCAGCCGGGCCGGCCCTTGCCGGCATCGAGGAAGCACGCAAATGGATCGACAGCGAATTCCAGCCCTCGACGCTCTCCAAGGAGGAGCAGCTGAAGGAGATGGAATGGTTCGTCAATGCGGCGAAGCCCTTCGCCGGCATGGAGATCAACATCGTCTCGGAGACGATCACCACGCATGAATACGAGTCCAAGGTCCTGGCCAAGGCCTTCACCGAGATCACCGGCATCAAGCTGACGCACGACATCATCCAGGAGGGCGACGTCGTCGAGAAGATCCAGACGCAGATGCAGTCCGGCAAGAACATCTACGATGGCTGGATCAACGATTCCGACCTGATCGGCACGCATTTCCGCTACAAGCAGGCGACCAACCTGACCGACTGGATGGCCGGCCCGGGCAAGGAGGTCACCAATCCCGGCCTCGACGTTGACGACTTCATCGGCAAGTCCTTCGGCACCGCCCCCGACGGCAAGCTCTACCAGCTGCCGGTGCAGCAGTTCGCGAACCTCTACTGGTTCCGCTACGACTGGTTCCAGCGCGCCGATCTGAAGGAGAAGTTCAAGGCCAAATACGGCTACGATCTCGGCGTTCCCGTGAACTGGTCGGCCTATGAGGACATCGCCGAGTTCTTCACCAACGACGTCAAGGAGATCGACGGCACCAAGGTCTTCGGCCATATGGACTATGGCAAGAAGGATCCCTCGCTCGGCTGGCGCTTCACCGACGCCTGGCTCTCCATGGCCGGCAACGGCGACAGGGGCATCCCGAATGGCCTGCCTGTCGACGAATGGGGCATCCGCATGGAAGGCTGCCGCCCGGTCGGCTCCTCGATCGAGCGCGGCGGCGACACCAACGGCCCGGCAGCGGTCTATTCGATCGTCAAATATGTCGACTGGCTGAAGAAATACGCCCCGCCGCAGGCGCAGGGCATGACCTTCGGCGAGTCCGGCCCGGTGCCGGCGCAGGGCACCATCGCCCAGCAGATCTTCTGGTACACCGCCTTCACCGCCGACATGGTCAAGCCCGGCCTGCCGGTGATGAACTCGGACGGCAAGCCGAAATGGCGGATGGCTCCCTCACCCAAGGGCGCCTACTGGAAGGACGGGATGAAGCTCGGCTACCAGGACGCCGGCTCCGCCACGCTGCTCAACTCGACCCCGATCGACCGGCGCAAGGCAGCTTGGCTCTACCTCCAGTTCATCGTCTCCAAGTCGGTCAGCCTGAAGAAGAGCCATGTCGGCCTGACCTTCATCCGCGAGAGCGACATCTGGGACAAGAGCTTCACCGAGCGCGCCCCGCAGCTCGGCGGGCTGATCGAGTTCTACCGCTCGCCGGCGCGCGTGCAGTGGACCCCGACCGGCAACAACGTCCCGGACTATCCGCGCCTCGCCCAGCTCTGGTGGCAGAACATCGGCGACGCCTCCTCCGGCGCCAAGACGCCGCAGGCGGCGATGGATGCGCTCGCCGCGGCGCAGGATTCGGTGATGGAGCGCCTGGAACGCTCCGGCGTGCAGGGTGACTGCGGGCCGAAGCTCAACCCGAAGACCTCGGCCGAGGAGTGGTTCGCCAAGGCGGAAAAGGCCGGCACGATCGCGCCGCAACGCAAGCTCGCCAACGAGAAGCCGAAGGGCGAGACGATCGACTACGACACGCTGATCAAGAGCTGGCCAGCGTCTCCCCCGAAGCGCGGCTGAGCCCCCCTCCTCCCGGCTCGGATGCGCGAAAGGGGCGCGGCAGCAATGCCGCGCCCCCGATTTTACGGAGCCACTACCGACTGAAGTTGCCGCTGCGACGCCATTCCAGTTCGTCATGCTCGCCCTTGTGGCGAGCATCCACGTCTTGAACGCCACATCGCAGGAAGGAAGACGTGGATGGTCGGGACAAGCCCGACCATGACGGGAAAGTACTGCTCGCTACCCCTGGACCGCGCTCGGATCCATCCACATCACGCCCCAGGCATGACCGTCGAGATCCAGGAAGCTGTGGTCGTACATGAAGCCGTAATCCTTCGGCTCGTCGGTCGTGGTGCCGCCGGCAGCGAGCGCCGCCGCGACCATCGCGTCGACCGCCTCGCGGCTTTCGCGTGAGAGCGTGAGCAGGACCTGCAGCGCCTGGCTGGTATCGGCGATCGGCTTGGGCGAGAAGCTTTTGAACTTCTCATGGGTCAGCAGCATCACGAAGATGGTGTCGCTGACCACCATGCAGGCGGCGGTGTCGTCCGTGAATTGCAGATTGAAGGAAAAGCCGAGCCCCCCGAAGAAGGCCTTCGACTTCTCGAGGTCCTTCACCGGCAGGTTGACGAAGATCATCTGGGGCACGCGTTGCTCCTCAACTCTGGATCGTCTGTCGGAAGGCCGGCCACTGGGCCGGGGTGATATGGCGCGGCTATGACACCGCCAGAAGCGCCTGCCTGAGCCTGGCAGGTTCGAAGTCGCCCAGGCGGGCATCGACCTCATCATGCGTGCGCTGCCAGATCGGCAGGGCGCGCGCGAGCAGTTCGATTCCCTCCGGCGTAATCGCCAGGAGCCGGCTGCGGCGGTCCTTCTCGCCGGCGGTCACGACGACGAGGCCACGACGCTCCAGCGGCTTCAGCGCCGCGGTCAGCGTGGTGCGGTCCATGCCGAGCAGGTTGGCGACCGGTCCGATCGGCGGTGGCGCCGGCCGGTTCAGCGACATCAGGAGCGAGAATTGCTGATTGGTCAGGTCGACCGGGCGCAGAGCCTCGTCGAACAACCGCGCCAGCGCCCGCGCCGCGCGCTGGACATGCAGGCACAGGCAATGGTCGCGCACATGCAGCGTCGTGGCGAAGGGGACGAGGGATTCGAGCGGGGCTTGCGGTGATTTTGACATCGTTCAGATATGTTGATATCAACGCACTCACACTAGGCTGGGTATCTGGATGCTGCAAGGAGGCGATGATGGAGCATCAAGTGGTTTCCCGTTCAGACTGGCTGGATGCGCGCAAGGCCCTGCTCGCCCGCGAGAAGGAGTTCACCCGGCTGCGCGACGAGATCAATGCCGAGCGCCTCGCTCTGCCCTGGGTGAAGGTCGACGAGACTTACGTGTTCGATACGCCTGCGGGCAAGAAGACGCTCGCCGACCTGTTCGACGGCCGCAGCCAGCTGGTGATCTATCATTTCATGTTCGGGCCGGACTGGGAGGCGGGCTGCCCGGGCTGCTCCTTCATGGCCGACCATCTCGGCGGCACGCTGGCGCATCTCAACAACCATGACGTCACATTGGTCATGGTCTCGCGGGCGCCGCTCGCCAAGATCGAGGCCTACAAGGCGCGCATGGGCTGGAGTGTGCCCTGGGTCTCGTCCTTCGGCAGCGAGTTCAACTTCGATTACCAGGCCTCCTTCACCAGGGAGGAACTGGCCCAGGGCGCGGTGACGTACAATTTCACGCGCACGCCGTCCGAGCAGGCGCATGACGAATTGCCCGGCCTCAGCTCCTTCATCCGCGACGAGGCCGGCGAGATCTTCCACAGCTACTCGGGCTATGCCCGTGGCGGCGAGGAAATGCTGGCGACGCTGATGATCCTCGACCGCGCCCCGAAGGGCCGCAACGAGACCTCGACGCTGAGCTTCGTTAGGCGGCACGACGAATACGAGGACAAGCCGAAAGCCCATGCCTGCTGCGCCGCCTGAGGCGTAAGCGAGCCAGACCACGCGCATAGGGTCGGTGGGATGCCCGCTCTCGCAAGGGGCCGGGCTTGGGGCGCGTGTTTTTCTGGATCACTGCAGGGCTGAGCCTCAGCCCTGCGCGACTGTCGCCCGCCGCACGATCCCAGCCAGCTCCGGCGCAGGATCGAGCGTACCGAAGACATAGCCCCAGTCCGCGTCGAGCCGCGAGCGGCAGAATGTCTCGAACACCGCCTCGTCAGCATGCTTCCTCAGTTCCGAGGCCTGCAGCGCATAGGCCATCAGATTGGCGAGGCGGCGGCCATGGCCGTCATCGTTGCGCGGCTTGGCTGCCTCATCGCCGAGCCGGTCGAGCCAGCGGTCGAGGGCGCGGTTCGCGCCGCGCGCTGCGCCAACCTCGGTCATGAAGGCCTCCTTGGTGCGCGGCTCGCGGTTGAAGGCGCGCAGCACGTCCATGCACATCATGTTCGAGGTGCCCTCCCAGATCGCGTTGAGTGGCGCCTCGCGATAGAGCCGCGCCATCGAATTCTCCTCGATGAAGCCGTTGCCGCCATGGCATTCGAGCGCCTCGACGACGAAGGCGGCGGCGCGCTTGCAGTTCCAGAATTTGGCGAGCGGCGTGGTGACGCGGGCGAGATGGCGCTCCTGCTCTGAGGTCTCCATCGCATCGGTCGCGGCGGCAACCCTGAAGGCCATAAGGGTCGAGGCTTCCGAGTCGATCGCGAGATCGGCGAGGATGTTGGTCATCATCGGCTGCTCGGCCAATGAAGAGCCGAAGCCCCGGCGCGACTGGGTGTGGTTCAGCGCCAGCGTCAGCGCCTGGCGCATCAGCCCGGCCGAGCCGACGGCGAAGTCGAGCCGCGTCAGGTGCGCGTGGGAGAGGATCTCCTTGATGCCGGCGCCCTCCTCGCCGACGAGCCAGCCGAGACAGTCGCGGAACTCGACCTCGGAGGAGGCATTGGAGCGGTTGCCGGCCTTGTCCTTGAGGCGCTGGATCTGCAGGCGGTTGCGGCTGCCATCGGGCAGGAAGCCGGGGCAGAACAGGCAGGAGACGCCGCTCTCGGTGCGCGCCAGGGTGAAGAACCCGTCGGATTGCGGCACCGAGAAGAACCATTTGTGCCCGGTGATCAGGTAGACCCGGCCCTCCGGCGTCTCCTCGAGGAGGCGGGCGGTGGTCTGGGTCTGGCGCAGGTCCGAGCCGCCCTGCTTCTCGGTCATGGCATAGCCGATGCTGGCGCCCTCTTTCAGCGCCACCGGCAGCGGGCGCTTGTCGTAGCGACCCGAGGTGATCTTCTGGCGCCAGAGCGAAAACTCCGGCTGGGCGAGGCCGGGAAAGGCGGCATAGGTCATGCCGGTCGGGCACCCCGTCCCGTGCTCGACCTGGTTCCAGAGATAGGACAGAACCGCGCGGGCGAGATGGCAGTTCGCCTCCTTCGTCGTCCAGGCGAGCGAGGGCACCTCATGGGCGAAGGCGAGCGCCATGAGCTCGTGCCAGGCCGGGTGGAATTCGACCCAGTCGATGCGGTTGCCGTAGCGGTCGTGGGTTCGCAGCTCCGGCCCATGGCGGTTGGCGAGGCGGGCGAGTTCCTGCACCTCGGCATCGCCGGCCTGGGCGCCGAGCGCAGCCGCCTTCTGCGCGACCCAAGGCGCGCCGCGGGCGACGATGCCCCGCAGCACTGTATCGCCGGAGAACGCGTTCCAGCCGGTGGCGGGCCGGGCCTGGTTGAGAACCTGATGGGTGGCGTGGGCCTGCATGGTCATTCCGCAGCCTCCTGCTCCGTCACGCGTTCGGGCACCTCGCAACCGGTGACGCAGCAGCGGCCGGGCTGCTTCGACACGCGCGAGCCGTCGGCGAGCACACCGCGGTCGAGCAGGCTCTCGACCAGTGCGACCTTCTCCATCACCGGATAGTTGCGCCAGATCTCGCGCTTCATCGCCTCGGGCGAGCCGCCGCCATGCAGCGAGATCACCGAATACCAGCCGGCCTCCTTGGACACCGTCAGGTCCTCGATGAAGCGGGCGACCTCGGCGCGCTGCTCATAGGGAATGTCCGGCCGCCCGACGAGCACGGCCGCGAGCGAGGCCGAGGTCTCGGGGTTATGGTCCTCATCCGGACCCGGCAGGGCGACGACGAGGCCGCCGGAGACGTAATGGGCGATACGGTGCATGTCGTAGATCTTGGTAGCGAGCAGCAGCTTGCCGATATTGGCGAAAACTGCATCCGGCATCGCCACGCCCGAAGCGTCCTTGCTGCAATAGACCGAGGCTGCGACGCCGCAGGCGAAGAAGCTCTCAGTGATGGTGATCAGTTCGACGAGTTGCTCGCGGACATGGGAATGCCGGTCGGCATCGAGGCCGTTGGCGTGGATCATCAGCGCGCCGGCGCCGATCAGGAGATCCCCGAAGCCGGCCCGGGCCGCAATGCAGCTATGGCGATGATGGGTGGCGTAGCTGGTGGTGAGGTAGCCGGCCTCTTCGGTCTCGCCGGCCATGAACACCCGCTCCCAGGGCACGAAGACGTCGTCGAACATCACCGCACCGGTCGACTGGCCGTATTTCGCCGAGAACTTCGCCGCCGGATCGCCCGGCCGCCCGGCCGGGCGCGCCACGATGGTGATCCCCTCGGCATCGCAAGGCACCGCGCAGCAGACAGCGAAATCCTCGTCTCCCTCGCCGTGGGTCCGGCAGGGCATCACCAGGAATTCGTGGACATAGGGCGCGCCGGTGACGATCGCCTTGGTGCCGCAGATGACGATACCGTCCGGCCGGCGTTCCTTGATGTGGACGTAAGCATCGCGATTGAGCTGCGCGCCCGGCCGCAACGAACGGTCGCCCTTGGCGTCGGTCATGGCGACGCC